>Ga0206677_10000896_pt1 | contig 28344 bp, 25 predicted proteins | sample M130m12015metaG_FD_155475 | JGI IMG/M metagenome (GOLD analysis project Ga0206677, IMG submission 155475) | Ammonia-oxidizing marine archaeal communities from Monterey Bay, California, United States - M1 30m 12015 | ecosystem: Environmental > Aquatic > Marine > Intertidal zone | place: USA...
GTATACCCCGATACTTATGTTATAATTGATGGTCACTACGATACAAAAAATGGCACTGGGACAAATGACAATGGCACTGGAACGGCTATAATTTTGGAAGCTGCTAGATTACTTAAGAATATCAATACAGAATATTCGATCAAATTTATCCACTTCAGTGCTGAAGAAACTAGTCTGCAAGGAAGTCAACACTATGTAAATACAGATGTTGTTCCAAACAATATGGACATCAAAATTGTCTTCAATATCGATCAAGTTGGAGGTGTAAATGGTATGACAAACAATACTATTATCTGCGAGCAGGACATGAGCCCACCCTCTAGTAATGATGCACAATCTGCTCTAATGACAAATGAACTGGCAACATGCATCGAACTCTATTCAAATTTGATGACAGAAATTAGTTACGCGTATGGTTCGGATTATGTTCCATTTATGAACCAGGGAGAAATAATCACGGGACTTTATGAGAAAAATCAAACACCTTATGCTCACACAACCCAGGACAGTATTGAATACATTGATTTAGATTATGTGTATGAAATTACAAAAGGGTCTTTGGGAGCCTTGTCTCATTTCGCAATCGCCTATGAGGAACTCGCTATACCTGAGAATAAATCAAATGATCTAAACGTTTTTCCGATTCCATCTGATGGATACTTAACACTTTCAATTGAGTCTCTAGTTGGTCAACCTATTGATCTAACGATATCCAATATTTCAGGAGCGATATCACACAAAACAAGAATTTCATCCCTAAATGTTGAGCAAATAGTCGATATAATGCACCTCCGCCCTGGAGCATATCTTTTGTATATCGAAGCACAAAATCAAAGGTATTACAAACAAATATTCCTCAAATAATCAGATTTGAACAATATAAATTGTAAAACATCAGTGCACTAATTAAAAACGAGCACATTTCATTCTTATTTTTGAATTGTGAAACGTTTTTTATTGATTTTTCGGAACAAATTTTTACTGGCTATTACCATCTTCTTCGTGTATGCATTATTTCTTGATGAAAATGATATTTTCACTATCATTTCTCAATCAAATAAGTTAAGTTCATTAAAAGCAGAAACGAATGAGATGAATCAAAACCTTAAGGAGACACAGCGTATATTGAACAGGTTAAAATACAGTGCTGAAGTAGAAAAATATGCTCGAGAAAAGAAATTATTCAAAAAAGATGATGAAGATATCTTTGTTATTTTTTACGAATAAGACTAGCGCCCAAATGCTTTTGGAATCAAACTCCTACCATGTTGAAAATCAATGACTTGAACATTGTGAAAATAAAACCTGGCTATTTGAGAATATCCATATCCTAATTCAGCCATGCGCATCGCTCCCTCCTGGCACAATCCTACCCCATGACCAAAGCCACGTCCTTCTAACACCACCTGGTCACCATTCAAATACGAACTAAAAAACGTTGATTTTAAATGAAACTTCTGTCGTAAATCCCGAAGGGGAATACCAAGTGATGGGTGAATGAAAAATGCCTTGCGCTCAATTTGATCGAAATTATAAATATAGTTGCCATATTTTTTCTCAGAAACGCCGTATTCCTGATTTAAAAAATCAGCCCATTTCCTTTTATTAATAGTGGTTCTCCATGTTGCCTGACGTGTATGAATACAAAAGGTATCTATGAAACTTTCCACATAGGGTACAGAGGTATTCCAAACATAGCCTGCATCGCAAACTTGTCCGCCACAATTTGCCGAAAAATAAGTAGTTACAAGTTGATCTCTGGGCCCCACAAGTACTTTGTTTTGAGTTAATTGAACTGCGGTTTTTATTGCATCTGTGTATCTCAGCATATTGTGGTATGCCTGACAATGAACACCATCACAAAGCTGGAACCCCTCATCGTGGTGTCGATCTTCATTTTTGAGGGCATATGTTCTACTCATTAAAGCTTGAACTTTATAATATTCCAAGTGTCGACCTCCACCACCCTCGGATTCTACAACTCCTGACAAATAATTATCCATATTGACCAGGTTCACGACATTCAAACGCCCGTCCACAGATTTCACTTCCAAATTATCAGGGTAATAGTGTTGTCTGGATGTTGGTAATAGGGATTTGATTTTAAACGACGAATTTAATGTGTCCTGAACAATATGTACACTATAAAAATCCTGATAAGTATCATTTGTTTTGATTCGCACCATCCCCGAATGCAGCTCAAGTTCGATCGCACCTAGAATGCCCAGATTGATCGAGTCTCCATAAACCGAATATACACCTTGGTTGGCGCTTAGAGCTATTTTCTTGACCTCGATGCTACGAAGCAACCCAATACGAAGCTCCTGCGCATTGGACCAACAGGTTAAGGTCAGGAAAAAGAAGATGATTCGAGTCTTCATGCCTCAAATTTATAATTTGTATCACTTTACTTGGTTGTCTTTGATAGCGTTTTAAACAAAGATTGTGCAACTTTTTTACTCGCACCTCCTCCACCTAACATTTCTTCAAGCTCGTTGTATTTATCAATGAGCATTTGACGATAGTTCTCATCATTAATTATCTTGTCCAACTCTAGCTGAATGTTCTCTGAGGTACATTCATGTTGAATTAATTCTTTTACCACTTCTTGATCTAAAATTAAATTGACTAGTGAAATGTACTTCACCTTAATCAGACGTTTTGCGATACTGTACGAAATATTGGAGCCTTTGTAACAAATTACTTCAGGCACCTTAAACAATGCTGCCTCTAATGTTGCAGTACCTGAAGTAACGATGGCGGCGCGCGCATTTGCCATTATTTCATAGGTTTCGTTAAAAATGACGGACACTGAATCATCAATTGAAGCATAAAATTCTTTTGAAAGTGTTGGAGCACCAGCAACAATAATCTGATGATTTACGTATCCTTTAACAGCAGCAAGCATAATTGGCAACTTCACTGAAACTTCTTGTTTTCTGCTGCCGGGAAGAACAGCAATAATCGCACGATTATCCAATTGATTCCGGTCAAGAAAAGAAAGTCTTGAATCGCTAAAATCAAACTTTGCAATCTCATCAAGCAATGGATGTCCCACATATTCAACATCAAAATCAAACCTCTTGTAGAAGTCCTTCTCAAAAGGAAGAATTACATACATCTTATCAACAAGTTCTTTAATCTTGTATACCCGATTCTGTTTCCAAGCCCATATTTGCGGTGATATGTAATAGTACACCTTGATATCGTGTTTTTTCGCCCATTTAGCAATTCGGAGGTTGAATCCCGGATAATCAACCAAAATAAGTGCATCCGGTTGATACGCCAATATATCCTTTTTACAAAAAGATATATTTCTCAAAATCGTTCGGAGGTTCAATACCACTTCTAAAAAACCCATAAATGCGAGATCTTTGATGTGTTTGGCCATTCCTTTCTGTATGGCATTCATCTTCTCACCGCCCCAAAATCTAAAATCAGTGTTGGATCGCTCATCGAGTATTGCTTGCATCAAATTACTTGCATGTAAATCACCTGAAGGCTCACCTGCAATTATATAGAACTTATGTTTTGCAGCCATTTAGAAGAATTTAATGTAGAGTATGTAAGGCGCAAAAAAAAGGGTTCCAATGATAACACCTCTTGCAACGTTGTAGCGTTCTCGATTCAGGAAAAAATAAAACCAAAATAAATTCGAGATAATGGATAAGGTTATAATCTTAATTCTATATTTCGTGATTACATCAAATTCACGCCACAAGCGCGAAAAATCATAATTCTGAATCCAAGAGAGCACAAAAATTACAATAGGTATGAAAAGAAGCGGAGTTATTACTCCAATCAATACTCCTTTCGTGTGGTCTTTCGTCCATCCTTTTCTCATAAACTCCAACTTTCAAGTTCTTTTATTGCTTCGTATTTCGTCATATCAAATTGTGTTGGAACGATGGTGGCATATCCTTTTTCAATCCAATACAAATCGGTATCTTCCGTCTGATCCATTTCAATGTACTTCCCTGTCAGCCAATAATATGGGCGGTTAAATTGATCTTTTCGTTCGTCAAAACGATCCTCCCAATACGCATGTGCTTGTCTACAAACCTTAATCCCTTTGAATTCCTTCATGGTGAGCTTCGGAATATTTACGTTCAAGCAAACACCATTTGGCAGGCCATTTTTCAAAACCGCATCAACAACGGACGCCACGATCTTCTTTGCAACAGAAAAATCTGCATCTGCCGCGAAATCACAAAGAGAAAAACCAATCGATGGAATTCCTTCCATTGCCCCTTCCACCGCAGCAGACATTGTTCCTGAATACAATACATTTGTTGCAGTGTTGGCTCCATGATTAATTCCGGAAACTAACAAATCTGGTTTTCTGCGCAATACCTGATTTATTCCAAGCTTTACACAATCTACCGGAGTACCAGAACAAGCCATCGCATCAATTTCTTCAAACAAAGTTGACGGATACAATCGCAAAGGATCGTTAATGGTTATTGCGTGCCCCATGCCCGATTGCGGTGAATCTGGGGCAATTAATACAACCTGTCCCATACCATGGACAACTTCAAACAAAGATGCGATCCCCTTCGCAGATACGCCATCGTCATTCGTTACTAAAATTAATGCTTGTTTTTCCGCCATTTACATGTAGAATTCCTCTCACCACGAAAGTAATTAAAGTTCTCAACTTCTTTGATAGAAATTAAATTGTAATCGAAAGGATTTAACTATTTTTGTTGTGATTAGCGATGATAAATGACAACAGCAGAATTAATTCTTACGGTTAGGACTATCACACATGAAAATATTGATGCAATCAATCAACATGTTAGAAAACTGAGCTCTGAACAACTGAATTGGAGACCAAATCCTGGGGTCTGGAGCGTTGCCGATACACTTGCTCATCTGAATGAATTTAGTCGTTATTATCACTCAGCATTTGTTAAAAAAATTGAGAATACAAGATTTGTTTCTACCAAAGAAGCATTCATGAGTTCACCTCTTGGGCGCTCTGCATGGAAATCTATGAAATTAGGGAATGCAAAAAATGTGAAGCGAAAATTCAAAGCTGCAAAAGGATACAATCCAACAATTGACCCTTCACTTGTCACTGGAAATGAGTACAGTCAATTTATTGATTATCAAGAAGAACTGATTTCAATATTCAAGCAAGCAGAAGGGGTCAATATAAAACGGGTGAAGATTCCAATCTCAATGTCTAAGATTGTTCGACTACGACTTGGTGACGCCTTATTGTATGTTGTTTTCCATAATCAAAGACATGTAGAGCAAGTTGTAAAACTCGTACGTCACATAAATTTTCCAAAAAAATAATATGAGCAAAGAAAACGGGTACTGCATTGTAAGTGTCGCACCTGTTCGTGCCGATAAAAAGGATCAAAGTGAAATTGTCACACAACTTCTTTTCGGTGAGCTAATTTCAATAATTGAACTGGATTTTCCGTGGGCAAAAATAACAACGTTTGCCGACGGATATCATGGTTGGATTGATTTCAAGCACATCAAGCTCCTTTCAAAGAAAGAAACCAAGCGCTGGCTCAATGGACTCGGATATTCAAGAGCACGGGAACGAATGATACGAACACCATGGGGAATCCAATCCATATACAGAGGTTCTTTTGTTCCGGAAAACATGAAAAAGTTTGAGATTGGAACCGATCATTTTGAATGGATTACTGACGACAAAACTCCAAACCAATCAGTTCTTTCTTTGGCAAAAGAATACATAAACACACCTTACCTTTGGGGAGGAAAAACACCTTTTGGAATTGACTGCTCTGGACTTAGTCAAATTATTTATCGGTTCTATGGAATCAATCTACCCCGGGATGCTTCGGAGCAAGTTGAACATGGAACTCCTGTTACTATTGATAAAACTCAACAAGGTGATCTTGCATTTTTTGACAACAAAGAAGGAAAGATTATTCATGTAGGAATCTGTGATGGTGAAGGAGGAATTATACACGCAAGTGGACATGTACGATACGATACTTTAACCGAGTCAGGGATAGCTCATTCTGAGACCAATGAAATGACACATAAGTTGAGAATAATTAAACGATTATAAATCATAAAAATAACCTTGAAATAAAAAAAATATCCGATATTTGTTATATCAAAACCTAAACCAAACTTTTACAACATTATGAAAATACTAATCACCGGTGGTGCTGGATTTATTGGAAGTAATCTAGCAAAAAAATTAGTGGATAACGGCAATAAAGTCGTTGTTCTTGACTCGTTACTAAGAGGGAATAAACTTGAAAAAGACACCTTCGAAAAAATCACTTTCATCAAAGGAGATGTTCGGGATTTGGAAACAGTCAAAAAAGCTTCCTTGGGTTGTGATATTATTTTTCACTTCGCCGCAGTATTAGGAGTAGATATCGTTGCGGATAATCCTGTTGAAACCATGGATGTGGAAGTAATAGGGACACGGAACGTAGTAATGGCAGCTGAAGTCAACAATATTAAAAAAATCATGTACGCTTCGACAAGTGGAATTTACGGGCATTCAGCAATAGGAAATGCACTCACTGAAGAGGTCTTAGTTGATCCCAGAACCTCTTATGCAATGGCGAAGCGTTACAACGAAATCTATCTTGCTTCAAATCATGAAGAAAAAGGAATCGATGTAATTTCTTTGCGTTTTTTCAATGTTTATGGATGGAACCAAGACACTAGAATGGTAATTCCTCTGTTCTTCGAACAAGCTCGTAAAAATGCGAACATTACCGTTTTCGGTAATGGTAGGCAAACGCGCGATTTCACGCACATTGATGATACTGTAGAAGCGTGCATTCGGTTGATTGATGTTAAAGGATGTCACATCATTAATATAGCAAATGAGACCGAATGGTGCATCGAAGATGTAGAATATCAAATCAAAAGCATAACAAAATCAGACTCTAAAATCAGTTATATTGAAGCCCCAAAAAAACGTTATGACTACGAGGTAGAACGGCGTGTTGGAAGCTCAGAAAAACTAGAAGAACTAACTTCATACAAGCCAGAGACAGGACTGAGTGAAGGACTCAATAAAATTTTTAATCGCAACTACTAATCACAAATGGATACGGCAATATTTGATTTAATTAAACAGGAAAACCACAGACAGCTCAACGGAATAGAACTCATCGCATCAGAAAACTTTGTAAGTGATAATGTTATGAAGGCTATGGGCAGTGTATTAACAAACAAATATGCCGAAGGCCTTCCCGGCAAGCGCTATTATGGAGGTTGTGAAATCGTCGATAAAATTGAAACACTTGCAATTGAACGGTTGTGCAAACTTTTTGGCGCTGAGTGGGCAAATGTCCAACCCCACTCTGGTGCTCAAGCAAATGCAGCTGTTCTCTTGGCTTGTTTGAATGCAGGAGACAAAATACTTGGCTTTGACCTCTCCCATGGAGGACACCTCACACATGGTTCTCCTGTAAATTTCTCAGGTAAATTGTACAAGCCATTCTTCTATGGAGTGAATCGAGACAGCGGACAAGTTGACTACGAAATGCTCGAGGAAGTTGCGCGAAGAGAAAAGCCGAAACTCATCATATGTGGAGCTTCAGCTTACAGTAGAGATTGGGACTATGCGAGAATTAGAAAAATAGCGGACGAAATCGGGGCATTAATTCTTGCAGATATTTCGCATCCGGCTGGACTTATAGCTGCAGGATTACTGAACAATCCAATGGAGCACTGTCATATCGTTACAACTACAACACATAAAACACTGAGGGGGCCTCGTGGAGGTGTAATCATGTTGGGAAAAAATTTCGATAACCCATTCGGACTAAAATGGAAAAATGGGAATCCGAAGTCTATGGCCGCATTGCTTGATGCTGCCGTTTTCCCCGGAACACAAGGGGGACCTCTGGAGCACGTGATTGCAGCGAAAGCAGTTGCGTTTGGCGAGGCTTTAGACCCAAAATACAAGGAATATACAACCCAAGTATTAAAAAACGCCGCTACAATGGCAGATGAATTCGTAAAACGAGGTTATTCAATTATTTCTGGAGGTACTGACAACCATTCTATGCTCATCGACTTGAGGTCCAAAAATGTTACAGGAAAAGACGCTGAAAATGCGCTTGTAAAAGCCGATATAACTGTAAATAAAAATATGGTTCCGTTCGATACAGAATCGCCATTTGTTACCTCAGGAATCCGAGTTGGAACACCAGCCATTACCTCTAGAGGCGTTAACGATGATGAAATGCCAAAAATTGTTGAACTGATCGATAAAGTGATTCAAAACGTTAATAATGAGGCAGTCCTTGACGCGGTTCGACAAGAAGTAAACGCACTAATGGGTCACAGACCATTGTTTGCCTGGTAACAAATTCGATTCGAAAGAAGTTACACTTTGATTTAAGTTGCAGATTGTTTTCGAATGATTCGCCAAAAAAGCCGCGGGAAGAACCGCTTTAGCGTCACTGCATGCACTTCTTTGTTTCCAATCAACACCTCCTTTTTGCCCTTTTTGAGGGCATCGATCAGGGCATTGGCGCAATGCTCTGCAGTCATTCCAGTAGCTTGATTGTGATCCATTGAACCATGTTTTTCCCCTGATGCACTGATCGCGTTCATGGATATGTTCGTATTTATTTTCCCTGGACATACAATGGTCACCTTAACTCCGTTTTGCTCTTCCTCCAGCATTAAACTCTCATAAAACCCTTGTAAAGCATGTTTTGATGCACTGTAGGCGCTTCGCAAGAAAAAGCCAAATTTACCTGCAATACTTGACATCACTACAAAGTGACCAGATTGTTGTTTTTTAAAGACAGGTAATACCGCTTTAGTCAGAGCTATATTTCCGAAATAATTGACCTCCATAATCTTCCGGTCAATATCGATTGAAGTAGTACTCACTTCTGAACGTTGAGATATCCCACCATTATTAACAAGAAAATCAATCCGTCCAAAACGATTTAAAACTTGATCTACCAACCCATCAAACGTCTCTGACTGCTCTAAATCTAGGGAAACAACTAAATGTTGTTCAGGATTTTTCAGCTTCGACTTAATCACCTCTAATTGCTCTCTATTTCTTGCAGATAAAACAACCATCCCTCCTGCTTCAGCTATTTTATAGGCCAAAGCCTCACCGATTCCTGAAGAAGCCCCTGTAATCCAAATTACTTTGTCTTTGAACATAAATTGATCCGTTTGAAGTCAAAAATAAACAAAATGTTCTTCGTACAAATGACAATCGGTAATTTCAGAACACAACCAATGTAGGCCAAACATAAAGTTCTGAACAAAAAAAATCCCGAACCAATCAAGGAACGGGACAAGAAAATAAAGTTCTTTGTTATAGATTATCTGGTAACTCTATCGTTTTAAACGCTTTTTGCTTTGGCTTTAGCTGATCAATAAAGACAACCTTAAACTTTTCTCCTTCTGCAGTATAAATCATTTCAGAAATTCCATTTATAATTGCTGGCTGAAGTTTATTGGAGTTGTAAAACTTAGCATCAAGCAATTCGTAAGTACCATCATTGTATTGCATAAAGACAGAAACTATTTTTCCATTTTCAACACGAACTTTACCTGAAATACAGCGCGATGTGCCGTCTTCGAAATAACTTAGATAGACATTTCTGTGCATGTTGTCTCCAACAGAATAAGCACCTCGGTCGTCGAATGCTTTCTGAAGACGAATAAAACAATCTTGTGCCATGGACGCACCTGAAAGTAATATTCCAAAGAAAACTAAAAGAATTTGTTTTTTCATAAATCGTATTTTTCTGCGCTGAAATGCACTGCTCAAATATAGCAAGTTTGATTTAATTCTTGTGGTCTGCTATATAATTTCTTTATTTTGTGCAAAAATCAATTTCGATGAGTACAAATCAGGTAGCAAATCAATTTTTGCAAGCATTAGAAACGTTGCAACAATTCAATACACCCGAAAATTTTGAAAAAATTGTTGATGCGGGAAAAATAATGGTATCGAGCTTGCAGTCGAACGGTAAAATTATCAGTTGTGGAAATGGAGGGTCAATGTGTGACGCAATGCATTTTGCAGAAGAGTTAACTGGGCGCTATCGAAATGACCGACCTTCAATCGCAGCAATTGCAATCTCGGACCCGAGTCATATCTCCTGTGTTGCAAATGATTATGGTTTCGAATATATATTCTCAAGATACATTGAAAGCATAGGAAAAAAAGGGGATGTATTACTTGCTATTTCAACATCAGGAAATTCAAAAAATGTAGTAAACGCGATACGGGCTGCAAGAGAGAAGGAAATGCTTGTTATCGGCCTTACAGGAAAAACAGGAGGCGATATGGCAACATTATGTGATGTCGAAATTCGGGCGCCACATTCTGAATATGCGGACCGTGCTCAAGAAATCCATATAAAGGTTATCCACGCACTTATTGATCATATCGAAAATAATAGCTAAAATCAATTTAGTTCGGTTTGAAATGTCATATATTTGAGCCGAATTTTAATCAATTACAATGGGAACAATAGCGGAAATATTTCAGTCAGGAGAGCAAAGCGCACTAAAAGGTACATTTAACAATCTTGTAATGCTTGCGCGCGTAGACGGAAAAGTAGATGAAACAGAACAAGCACTTCTCGACAGAATTGCGCACCGCCTGTCTTTGACAGACGAGCAAGTCCAAGAAATTATAAGCCATCCAGAAAATTACCCAATGCAACCTCCAACTTCCAAAGAAGACCGCTTGGAACGATTCGTTCAGTTCATGGAAATGGTATGTGTTGATGGTGTTATTGACCCAAAAGAAGAGATGCTTGCAGGCAAGTATGGTGCTGCCCTAGGCTTCAATAGTACCGACGTAGAAAACATGGAATCTAAAATAATTGATCACATCCAATCTGGAAAATCGACAAGTGAAATTGTTGATCTACTCGTTTAATTCGTTTGAGCAAATTGTAAATAAGTTGTTGAAAACTCCACCATTCAATTTGATTTGAATGGGACTTCATACTGATTTATTCCGTAAATTTGTTACTTACCTGAATTTGGAATGGTTCAAGAGGGATTACAGACAAAAGTAAAGAATATCTTCTCCGCTTATTTGGAGCAAAATGGTCATAGAAAAACACCAGAACGCTTTGCTATACTCGCAGAAATCTATAACTATGATGGTCACTTTGATATTGAATCTCTCTACATCGAGATGAAAAATCAAAACTACCGGGTTTCTCGAGCTACACTCTACAATACCATTGAACTTTTATTGGCGTGCAGTCTTGTACGTAAGCATCAATTTGGAAAAAACATAGCACAATTTGAAAAAGCACACGGATCAAATCAACACGATCATATTGTATTAACAGATACTGGAGAATTGCTGGAATTTTGTGATCCCAGAATCCAGAACATCAAATCAACAATCGAAGATATTTTTGATATAGAAATTCAACACCACTCCCTGTATTTCTATGGCGTCAAAAAAGGAACAAAAAAAGACTGAGTTTGAATTTACAATTTGACATAAACTTTCTTGATTCGATCGTCACGTATGCACTCAAAGGAAAAATCACCACAGAGAACGACTTTGAAGAATTGGAGCGGGAAGTCTTCGAGAATCTAAACAAGAATTTCTATCGAATTATTTTCGATTTGTCCGAGTTAACCCATACAAACTCTTCGGGAATCGGTTTTTTTATGAGAACACTCACAAAAGCTCGAATTATGAATGGCGATTTGGCATTGATTCATTTAAACGGAAATGTAAAGAAGATTTTTGAAATCGCGAAACTCGACGAAGTCTATACAATTTACACAGAAGAAGAAAAAGCAATAAAACACTTTAAGCAAACACAATGAAAGTAGACGTATTACTTGGTTTACAATGGGGCGATGAGGGAAAAGGTAAAATCGTTGATGTCCTCACTCCTAATTATGATATTATAGCTCGCTTTCAAGGAGGACCAAACGCCGGGCATACTCTCGAATTCAATGGGATTAAACACGTGCTACACACGATTCCCTCCGGAATTTTTCGAGATGGTGTGATGAACTTAGTTGGAAATGGTGTTGTTATAGATCCTGTAATTTTCAAAGGAGAACTTGACAAACTAGAACCGTTTAATATTGATTACAAATCACGATTGGTAATCTCGAAAAAAGCGCATTTGATCCTACCAACACACCGTATACTTGATGCTGCATCCGAGGCATCAAAAGGAAAAGATAAAATCGGTTCAACACTTAAAGGTATTGGTCCAACCTATATGGATAAAACAGGAAGAAATGGCCTTCGTATAGGAGATATCTACTCTCCAAAATTCCAAGAGAAATACAATGCGCTCGTAGAAAAGCACAAACAAATGTTACGACGCTATGAAGGTTTCGAATACGATCTAACAGAGCTCGAAGGACCGTGGTTGGCATCCATTGAATCGCTCAAGGAATTAACTGCTGTTGATAGTGAACAATATATCAACGATGCCATGAAAGCTGGGAAGAAAATTCTTGCTGAAGGGGCACAAGGAACAATGCTAGACATTGATTTTGGGACATACCCATTCGTAACATCGTCGAACACAGTAACAGCAGGTACATGCACAGGTTTGGGAGTGGCGCCAACAAAAATTGGCGATGTCATCGGAATATTTAAAGCCTATTGTACACGTGTAGGCAGTGGACCATTTCCAACAGAATTAGAAGATCAAACAGGAGAAAAAATCAGAAAAGAAGGCTCTGAGTTTGGAGCAACAACAGGTCGTCCAAGAAGGTGTGGCTGGGTTGATCTGCCCCAATTGAAATATGCAATAATGATCAATGGCGCAAGCGAGTTATCGATGATGAAAGCTGATGTTTTAGATACTTTTGATACCATAAGAGTTTGTACACACTATATTATTGATGGTGAAAAATACGATTACTTCCCTTACGACGTTAATGATGTAGAAATCACTCCCGTTTATGAAGATATTAAAGGGTGGAATTGTGATACAACAAAATTGACATCAATGGATGAGGCTCCAGCGGAACTGAAATCATATGTCGCATATTTGGAACAAAAGCTAGACACACCTATTACAGTTGTCTCAGTTGGTCCAGATAGAACACAAACATTAGATAACAAGAAAGTACTCGCTTGAACACTAAATTCAACATATTAAAAAGTGCGCTTGTTCTCAGCGCACTTTTTTTGCTTAGAACATACTCCTTTGCGCAAGATGATTTCCTCGAATTGTTGCCAGGATCAGAATCCCTAGAATTTGACAAAAAGACCGGAATACACCGTCTGAAAGGCAATGTCAATTTTAAATACCAAGGAAATATCATGTTTTGCGATTCAGCGCACTATCAAGAAGAGGATAAAATAATTCGTGCCTACGGAAAAGTTCACATAAAAAAAGGAGATACACTAAACTTATATTGTGACTCACTTCACTACAACGGAATTAGTAAAAAAGCGACACTTTGGGGAAACGTACGTGCAAGAGACAATGAATTCAAGTTGACAACGGAAATTCTTTACTACGATGCTAAGAACAGTCAAGCGTCTTATACCATAGGTGGCAAAGTACAAAGCAGTTCATCAAACGAAATACTCACGAGTACCATTGGTTATTTTTATCCAGAATCAAAAAACTTCTTCTTTAGCAAAGATGTTTATTACAAGGGAGATAATATAACAATGAAAACGGACACACTGCGTTATATGTACAATCAAAAGAAAACCTTCTTTTATGGGCCAACTGAGATATTCAGTGACGGATCTGACATGTATTGCGAGTCTGGTTGGTACAATACAATAACTAAAGAAGGAGCTCTCTTTAAGAATGCCTGGATTTCTCGAGATTCTGATTATATCTCTGGAGATACTTTATACTATATACCGATGAATGCGGAGTATATTGGAATTGGTAATGTACATTATGTTGATTCTATTCAACATATGGAATTCAAAAGTGATTATGCATATTCCTCTGACAGTTTGCACTATTCTCTATTAACTGGTCGAGCTATAGCGTCAAAACATATGAACGACGATACCTTGCATATTCATGCCGACACACTCTACAATTTCAAAAATGATACGCTTGAATACTTGCTTGGATATCACAGCGCTCAAATCTACTCTACAGATTTTCAAGGTCAAGCAGACAGCCTTACTTTCCTCAGATCAGCTGGGAAAATAGAATTGCACCACGCTCCGATTGTGTGGTCAAAAATGGCTGAATTAAAGGGTGTCTTCATAGATATTGACCTCATTAACGATACCATTGTACAGTATGTAAACATATACAACAATGCGTCGATTTTGATGGAAGTAGAATCCGAACAATACTACAATCAAATTGCAGGAAAAAACATCACGGCTCGATTTATCAATAATGAGTTGGTTCAGGCAACAGTTCTGGGAAACGCAACAACAATTTCATTTCCTGAGGATGAAAAAAAAACAGACTCACTTCATACAATTGAACGTATGGGCATGAATCGACTCTATTCTAGTAAATTACGTATTGATATAGATAGTAGTCAAATTGTTGGTATTACATATTTAGAAAAACCAGACGGTGCATTCTACCCTATGGATCAAATAAACAAAGAAGAACAGTTTATACCTAAATTTCAATGGAACGATGCACTCCGACCAAAAGGATTAATCGACCTACTGAAAGACTAAAAATGTAAATTGAAATCATCATCTGGAGCCTGTAGCATCTGATTTTATTCTTCAGAACTTTTCCGAACTACACGCTGAACCCCCTCTACCTGCTCAAACTTTCGCATAAGTTGATTCAAATGTTCGGTGTCGTAAACCATCACTTTCATATTTCCCTCAAAGATTCCATCCTGAGTTTCAAATGAAATTGATTTCATATTTACATTGTGTTGATTTGATATGATCTCTGTAATTCTATTTACAATTCCTAACAGATCGATACCTTGCACCATTATTGAAGCAATATTCTCTTTTAACTCAGCGCCTTTCCAGCGGGCCTTTATGCAACGATATGCCATTTTTGACATTAGATGTTCGGCATTTGGGCAACTGTACCTGTGGACTTTGATACCTTCGCTGATCGTTATAAATCCAAAGACATCATCTCCAGGAATGGGGTTACAACAATTCGCCATTTTATAATCAATGTCCTTGAAATCTTCTCCAATTATTATTGTATCGGATTTCTGAATGGCCTGAGAAATTACATTGCCCGCTTTTCTGCTTTTGCGAACTGCTGATTTCTTATTTAAATGAAGTATTCCTGCTTTGTTATCAATTTCCCGAAGCTTTGTGAGATCGATTTTCCCCTTTGCAATCTGAAAATACAATTCCATAGCTCCTGGAATTTTGTAGTACTTTTCAAGAACAGTAATATTATCTCCCACGAAACGTATATTGTGCTGTTTAAACTTACGTTCTAAAATTTCTTTTCCATCAGAAGCAATGACCTTGCGTTCTTCCTTCAAAGAAGATTTTATTTTCTGTTTTGCTCTCGCTGTAGCGACAAACCTTAACCATTCTTCATTTGGTTTCTGCTTTGAAGAAGTAATGATTTCCACCTGATCTCCGCTCTGAAGTTGGTAACTAAGCGGTACCAATCGGTTGTTTACTTTTCCACCTATGCAGCTCCCACCAATATCCGTGTGTATGTCGTACGCGAAGTCAAGAATCGTCGATCCTGTGGGTAAAACACGTAAATCTCCTTTCGGAGTGAAAATATAAATTTCTTCCGAAAACAAATTGAGTTTAAATTCATTGATGAAGTCCATTGCACTCACATCTGGGCTCTCCATTAAATCTCTAATTTCAGAAATCCATCGATCAAATTTGCTTTCTTTTGTCTTCGACTCCTTGTAGCGATAATGCGCAGCAAATCCTTTCTCGGCGATTACATCCATCCTTGAAGAACGAATTTGAACCTCTACCCACTTCCCTGTTGGCGACATTACAGTTGTATGTAAGGACTCATAGCCGTTTGCTCGAGGAGTAGAAATCCAATCACGCAATCGATCCGGGCTCGGTTGATAAAAGTCGGTAACAATACTATAAATTCTCCAACAATCAGACTTTTCTCGCTCCTGAGGAGTCGATACAATAATACGAACTGCAAAAATGTCATACACCTCATCAAAAGGTACTCCTTTCGTTTTTATTTTTCTAGCAATTGAGGAAACAGACTTTGTACGCACCTTGATCTTATAATCGTAGCCTTCCGCTGAGAGCACCTCTCTTATAGGATGTATAAATTTTCGAATAAAGCGACTTCTTACAGCTTTGGTTGATTTAAGTTTGGTTTGAATATCTGCAAATACATCTGGTTCCGTATATCGAAAAGCCAAGTCCTCCAATTCACTTTTAATGGAATACAATCCCAATCGGTGGGCCAAAGGAGCATACAAAAACTTCGTTTCTGAGGCAATTTTAATTTGCTTATCTTGACGCATGGAGGACAGTGTCCTCATATTGTGCAAGCGATCAGCTAATTTTATAAGCACCACGCGAATATCATCCGAAATAGTGAGGATCATTTTCCTAAAATTCTCTGCTTGCACTGAGGCGTTTTCATCAAAGACCTCAGGAATTTTCGTCAATCCATCAATAATTAAACGCACTTTTTCTCCAAACAAATCCTCAACATCCTCGAGGGTAATGTGGGTATCTTCGACTGTATCATGCAAAAGTGCACAGACGATTGCAGTAGGACCAAGACCAATATCCTCTGCGCAGATACGAGCAACAGCAATTGGATGAAAGATATAAGGCTCACCGGACTTACGACGCATGTCCTTGTGCGCATCAACGGCAACGTCGAATGCCTTCCGAATCATTCTAGTATCCTCCTTGCTCCTGTTTTTGGCCGCACGAAGCAAACCACGAAATGCATTCAAAATGTCTTTTCGTTCCTGCTCAAGATCGATATTTGGATGCAATTCACCCATTTATTTTGCAGGCAATAGTTTGGCTTTAACCTCTCCAAATCCAATCCGAACTGCATCTTTTTGCGAATATCCGCGCATAACTACAGTGTCATTATCTTGAATGAATTTTCTTTCTGTTCCGTCAGGCATTGAAACTGGCTTCGTCCCTTTCCATGAAATTTCAAGCATCGAACCATACATTCCTTCTTCCGGACCGGAGATTGTTCCAGAGGCCATCATGTCTCCAGCATTAATATTACATCCATTTACGGTATGATGCGCTAACTGTTGATTCATGTTCCAATACATATGACGGTAATTTGAGTTACTTACTTCTTTTTCAAGTCCATTTTCTGGAACGATTGAAACCTGTAAGTTAATATCTATGTGTTTGTCGCCACTATATTCAAGGTAAGGAAGAACTTTCGGATCTTGAACTGGACCTGAAACTCGGAAGGGTGTCAACGCATCTAAAGTAACAATCCAAGGTGAAGTATGTGAAGCAAAATTCTTAGCTAAAAATGGTCCCAGAGGGATGTACTCCCATTTTTGAATGTCTCGTGCTGACCAATCATTGAACAATGTCAAGCCAAAAATATAATCGTCTGCTTCATCGGTTGAAATTGTATCACCCAATTCTTTCCCTTGATAGGTAACGAAAGCCATCTCTAATTCAAAATCTAATAATTTACATGGTCCATAGACAGGAGACTCATCCTCACTTGGCTTTTGCTGCCCTTTTGGGCGATGAAATGGTGTTCCCGACACAACGATTGAAGAAGCTCTACCGTGATACCCTACAGGGATGTGCTTCCAATTGGGCAACAATGCATTATTGGGGTCTCTAAACATACAACCAACATTGTAAGCATGCTGTTCCGATGAGTAGAAGTCTGTATAATCTCCAACTCGAACAGGCAATAACATTTCAACTGCATCGATATCAATTAATGCTTGCTCAAGGTGGTTCTTGTTGTTTCGCAATTCATTGTTGGACACTTCAAAAAGCTCTGAAATGCGATTTCTTAGATTGCGCGTTCCTGATTTCCCATTTCGCATCATATTGTTCAGAACGTCTGTATCAAAATCTTCTAAGGCGAAGTGCAAATCAGCAAGATAACCAAAATCATAAAGTACCTTAAGATCGATCACCTTATCTCCAATTCTCGAAACTACGCGAGCTGTATCACCTGCCACAGTCGCAATCCCAAATGGAATGTTTTGAATCGGGAAATCCGAATTTTCTGGTACCTCAATCCAACTTTTTAACGATGGGTCATTTGCTTTTATCATAATGTCCTTACTATTTTATTTCTCTTAATTGTTAAATAGGAAATGCATAATATCGCCGTCTTCCACTTCATATTCCTTTCCCTCGACTCTAAATTTCCCTGCATCCTTTACTGCAGATTCACTTCCTAATGTCACGAAATCATTATACTTCATTACTTCTGCTCGAATAAATCCTTTCTCAAAGTCGGTATGTATCACTCCTGCAGCTTGAGGTGCTTTTGAGCCTTTGTGGATCGTCCAAGCGCGTACCTCCTTTTTTCCTGCGGTGAAATAAGTATCTAAATTTAATAATGCATATGCCGATCGAATTAAACGATTCACACCAACTTCCTCTAAACCAAGCTCATCCAGGAACATTTGTCGCTCATCATAAGTATCCAACTCAATGATATCCGCTTCTATAGCTGCTCCAATAACCAATACTTCAGCATCCTCGTTTTTCACCGCTTCTTTAACTGCAGCAACATGCTTGTTTCCGTCCTTGACAGATGATTCATCAACATTACACAAATACATTACCGGCTTGGAAGTAATTAACTGAAATGATTTAACAATTTCACCTTCTCTTTCATCAAAATCCATGGAACGAATAGAATTTCCAGCTTCCAAGGTGCTCTTGATTCTTAACGCTAGATCATGCTCTTTTACAATGTCCTTATCACCTGACTTAACCTGACGAGAAATGGTTGAAATTCGTTTATCAATACTCTCCAAATCCTTCAATTGAAGCTCTACATCAATCACCTCTTTGTCGCGCACAGGATCGACAGAACCATCAACATGAACGATATTGCCATCCTCAAAACACCTCAAAACATGAATAATTGCATCTGTTTCTCGAATATTTGCCAGGAATTGATTTCCAAGTCCCTCTCCTTTTGATGCTCCTTTGACCAAACCAGCAATATCAACTATTTCCATCGTCGTTGGTATTACTTTTTCTGGTTTTGCCAACTCCTCCAGTTTCTCCAATCGGGGATCGGGAACAGAAATAGTACCAATATTAGGTTCGATCGTACAGAACGGATAATTCGCAGATTGTGCTTTCGCATTCGAAAGACAATTAAATAATGTTGATTTGCCGACGTTCGGTAAACCTACTATTCCACATTTTAGTGCCATTTAATTCAATTTTAAACAAAGATAATTAAAGCATATGAAGATTTGATTTCAAATTGAATTCAATCTCAAAGATTTAAAACATTGAAGTGGAAATATAATTTCAACAAAATCACATTTATCTTATGTAAAATCATCCACGTTCCATTTGTTAATAAAAAAGACTTTCTTTTATACCTTCTTTCTTAAAATACACTACTTTTGTTGCGAATTAAACTCTAATGAACTGTATACGAGTTCATTTAATACATTGAAAAAACAATTTATGGCGCAAGACATATTTGATAAAATCAAAAAAAACAGAGGTCCTCTGGGACAATACTCTAAAGGTGTTCATGGGTATTTCACGTTTCCAAAACTTGAAGGTGAGATTGGAAACAAAATGATTTTCCGAGGTAAAGAATGCCTCGTATGGTCAGTAAACAATTACCTTGGGTTAGCAAATCATCCTGAGGTTCGTGAAGCTGATGCCAAAGCTTCAGCTGAATGGGGAATGGCATATCCAATGGGCTCTCGCATGATGACCGGTCAAACAGGTGAGCACGAAGCGCTTGAAAATGAAATCTCTGATTTCATGGAAAAAGAAGATACCATATTATTGAACTTCGGTTATCAAGGTATGGTTTCGGCGATCGATTCTGTAGTGGATAGAAATGATGTTATCGTTTATGACAGTGAATCTCATGCTTGTATTCTTGATGGCATGCGTCTGCATGCCGGGAAGCGCTTTGTATTTAAGCACAATGACATGGAGAGCTTTGACAAGCAGATGGAACGTGCGACAAGATATGCAGATCAAACAGGTGGTGGCATACTCGTAATTACGGAAGGGGTATTTGGAATGGCTGGAGATCAAGGTCGCTTGAAAGAGATCGTAGACTTTAGAAAATCAGGAAAATACGATTTCCGCCTATTCGTTGATGATGCGCACGGATTTGGAACTGTTGGTGAAAAAGGTCAGGGCTCTGGTGAAGAGCAAGGTGTTCACGATGAAATAGATATTTTATTCGGGACTTTTGCTAAATCAATGGCCTCTATTGGCGCCTTCATCTGTGCTGAAGAGCACATTATTGATTTTTTGAGATACAATATGCGTTCACAAGTATTTGCAAAATCACTCCCAATGCCTTTGGTTGTTGGAGCAAGAAAACGACTTGAACTGCTTAGAAGTCAACCAGAACATAAAGAAAAACTATGGACTGTTGCCTCTGCGCTTCAAAAAGGACTTGTTGAAAATGGTTTCGATATTGGAGTTACAAATTCTGCAGTAACACCTGTATTCTTAAAAGGAAATTTAGCTGAAGCAACCAACTTAACATTCGATCTTAGAGAAAACTATAGTATTTTCTGTTCGATCGTTATTTATCCAGTTGTTCCTAAAGACGTCATTATGCTTCGCTTAATTCCGACAGCCTCTCATACCCTGGAAGATGTAGATTATACGATCGAAACATTCCAAAAAATGAAGACAAAATTAGATGCTGGAGAATACCAATCTGAGGAAATGGCCTCTGTTCAAGTGGACAAAAAAAGATAAAAAAAACAATACCTTAGTAAGAGCGTCTCGATTGTCGAGACGCTTTTTTTGTCCTATGGAACCTATCAATCGACACGAGTAAGAAGTGGGTACAAGAAAACTAACAGGACTTTACAATAGCAATAAGGTCATTGATTTGCGCCTCTGTATTGAAAGAATGAAGGCAAATTCGGAGTCGTTCTTTGCCTTCAGGAACAGTCGGAGAAAAAATTGGTTTCACTGCAAAGTTTTCTTCTTGTAATCGACGCGCAACAGCCCTTGTAGCATCAACAGATCCAAATTCAAGAATCTGAATGGGTGACACTTCATCAGAAACATGATTTGTCGTACCTAAGGTATTGCGAAAAAGAGAAATATGCTCCTTCAGAATGGCCCTACGCTCGTCAATTTCTGATGAATAGACCCTATTGTAATTCCTCTCAAATACATATTCAGGTAAAGCAGTTGTATAAATAAACGATCTTGAAAAATTAATGAGGTACTCAATAAGATCAGCACTTCCGAAAACCATGGCACCATGCGATCCATATGCCTTGCCAAAAGTGACCAGTTTTGCGAAAATATGCTCATCGAGTCCAAGTGCAGTAGAAAGTCCTCTCCCCGAGTCGCCCAATACTCCGCAAGCATGTGCCTCATCAACAATCAAAAAAACATTCGGCTTACCTGTCAATTCAACAATATCTCGAAGTGCAGCTAGATCGCCATCCATCGAATATAAGGATTCGACAACCACATAAATCGCTCCATTTGACAATTCAATTTTCTTTTTCAGGTCAACCATATCGTTGTGCTTAAAAGAAACTCCATTGGCCAAACTTAAGCGAATACCATCTCGAATACTTGCATGAATTAGCTCATCGTAAACAATCAAATCACCGCGCTGTGGAACAGCGCTAAAAAAACCAAGATTTGCATCATATCCAGAGTTATAAGTTAAAGCAGACTCGTAACCGAAAAATGCTGCTATCGATTGCTCTATCTCAAGAATACGTCTTGTTGTACCAGAAATCAACCGAGATCCAGTCCCGCCACTTTTACCGTTGTTGATATCAAGCTTCAACGTGGACAGACCTAAATAATCATTTGAAAAGAAATCAGTCAGTGTTTCAAATGAAGAAAGGGAACGCAATGTCCCCTTTTCTCTTCTATCGTTTATTTTTTTATGAAGCTTTTCGTCCACCGATCAGTCAACTAAAGTTACTTTTCTTGGTGTGAAACCCTCATGCTTCGCACGCGCTTCGGCGAGTTGTTGTGCTCTTTCCATCTCTTTTTTCTTTCGTTCCTCAATAATTGGATCAGGAAGAGAAACTGGTTGCTCATCATCTGAAAAAGCAGCTTTTGGAGTTAGACCTAAAATCTTAAACATTTCCATATCCTCATTGAATTCAGGATTCGGAGTAGTGAGCAACTTATCACCAGCAAAAATAGAACTTGCACCAGCCATAAAGCACAATGCTTGCCCTTCCATATTCATTTTAGTTCTACCAGCAGAGAGACGAACAACGGACTTTGGGAAGGCAATTCGAGTTGTTGCAACCATGCGAATCATTTCCCATTGCTCTATTGGCTTTTGGTCTTCTAAAGGTGTTCCTTCAACTGCAACCAATGCATTAATTGGTATAGATTCAGGTGGTGTTTCCATTTCCATATAACTGAGAAGCAATCCGATTCGATCTTCCACAGCCTCACCCATTCCAATAATTCCACCTGAACACACAGAGATGCCTGCTTTTCGTGCATTCTCAATTGTATTCAACCGGTCTTCATACTCTCGAGTAGAAATTACGTCTTTATAATATTCTTTGGATGAATCCAAATTATGATTGTATGCAAATAATCCTGCATTTTTTAATCGCTCTGCCTGATTCTCATTTAACATTCCCAAAGTACAACAGACTTCCATTCCGAGTTCATTCACGGACTGCACCATTTCAACAACATTATCAAAATCTTTATTGTCACGAACTTCTCTCCAAGCTGCGCCCATACACAATCGAGAGGAGCCGTTTTCTTTAGCGTTTTTCGCTTGCTCAACAACTGAGTCTACCGTCATTAATTTCTGAGCGTCTACATCGGTATTGTAACGCGCAGCTTGCGGACAATAACCACAATCTTCAGAACAACCACCTGTTTTTATACTCAGCAAAGAGGACATCTGAACTTCTCTAGGATCATGGTATTGACGGTGCATGGTTGCAGCTTCAAACACCAGCTCCAAGAGCGGCTTATTGTAAAGTTCCAAAAGTGATTTTTTTGTATTGTATTGAGAATTTACTTTCATTGTATGGATTTGAACAACAAATATAAATATATCTACATAAGAATTTAGAGGAATTGAAAGGAAAGAAAAATGAACAAACGATTACTTATCCAAAAGACAAACTGCATAAGCTTTTACAGCTTCAGAAGCTCCGAAAGAATCTACTTGTTCATGGGTAGTTGCTTTGATCGAAACTGCATCTCCATCTACTTTAAGAAGCGCTGAAATTACTTTTTGAATTGCTGGGATGTGTGGGTTCAACTTCGGTCGTTCAAGAACAACGGTACAGTCAACATTCACAGTAGAATAGCCTTTGGCTTCTATTAGCTTGACCACCTCTGAGAGAAGAATCTTACTATCAATCCCTTTGAACTTGGGATCTGTGTCTGAGAAATGATAGCCGATATCCCGTAAATTTGCAGCCCCCAAAAGTGCATCGCAAATTGCATGAAGCAAAACATCAGCATCAGAATGACCAACCGCTCCAAGATCAGATTCAATTCGAACCCCACCAATGAACAATGGCATGTTCTCTTCTAAGCGATGAACATCAATCCCGTAGCCTATTCTCAAATTCACTTTCTTATTCGATATTGTTCGCATCTTGACCATTACCTCCAAGCACCATACTCAGAGTAAATCGAAGGGTATTCGCCAAAGGGTTCAATCGTCGAAGTGCAGCCAAATATGAAATATCAACTCCAAATTTGTTGTATTTCAAACCAATTCCGAAATTAAAGTATTGACGGGCTCCTTTGTTGTTGCTTTCATAGAAAAATCCGCCACGAACAGCAAACGCCTCATTGTACCAATATTCCAAACCAGTCGCAATATTGATCTCTGTTAATTCTTCCTTCAATCGCGTACCGCTGACAATTTCGGCTCCATTTCCATCTGCATTCATAATGTATTCACCGGACTCATCTGTTGCCGGAACACCCGGTGCATCATAAAACGATTGAAGCATTCCTGCAATTACACCAACATTCGAGTTATACCCCGAAAGAAAAGTATTTGTTCCATCTATAAATTCATATCGCGCCGGTGTTGGCACCAATAATTTCTGAAATTCGAGTGAGAACGTAAGTTGGTTGTATTTGTCAAATTTGAATTTAAATGCTTGGGCAAGTTTAAGATTCATTGGAATAAAATCCCGGTCTGAATCTTGTGAGTAAGCCACTTTATTCCCGATATTATTGATCGTTGAGGCAAATGTGTATTCGCCTTTTGTTCCAAAATAATTCACATCGTCATTCAAATAGGTAAACGACACATCTGCGGCTCCAACAACACCTGCCTTTGTCGAAGCACCTCCGACTACCATACCTCCTGTAAGATTCGAATAAGCAAACTTACCATTCACTCCGACACCTAACTTCTCAGAAAGTTTGAAAGCGTATCCCCCTGTAATTTCGAACTCACTTGGTTTGTCATTTCTTAAGACATTCCCTTGAGCATCTGTAAAAGTAATTTCTCCTAAGCTAAAATACCTCAATGCTCCTCCGATTGCATGCCTCCTATTTATGTTGTGATAACCTGCAATATAGGAGAGATGAATATCATTTGTTAGTTGTCTCAACCAAGGAGTGTAAGAAACACTTATTTGAGAATTCTCTTCAGCAAAATTCAACATCGAAGTATTCCAATATACAGAATTCGCAGATGCACTGAGTGCTGTCCCTGCGTCTCCCATACCTCCTGCTCTGGAATCAGGCGTAATGGACATAAAAGGCAATGCAGTTGTTATTGTATTCAGCCCAAGAGTGCCATCCAAACCGTCCGTATCATTACTCGTCGGTTGTGCAAAAACACTTGAGCTCGACATGAAAATAAGTGCACTAAAAAATATATTATTTCTTTTCATAATTCAATATCTTGCAAATATACGTAATTCCAATTCCTTTATTGTATCTGTTATTTCAAAATAACGAGTTTTTCTGTTTTTTCGGCTTTTAAGCCATCCGGGGTCGTCACGATTACAGTATAGACATAAACGCCTTTTGCAAGTTGATCTCCAAAATCATCTCGACCATCCCATTGAATCCCCTCTGATCGAAAGCCTTCAGTATGAACAATCTCATTGATCGTTTTTACCAATCGACCAGACACTGTGAAAATACGGATTTGAGCATCCAAATGATTACAGACTTGGTTGTGCTCAAAATAAAATTCTGTTCGCGTTGTAAAAGGGTTTGGATAGTTCAATACGTGGTCCAAAGCCATATTCTCTTCCGCTTGCACAACAAAATCGATTCTTGCTTCAGACGAGTTGTTGTTAACATCCCAAACTTTCAATGAAAGTGAATGAGGACCTGGCTCTAATGCTGCAAAATTGTAACGAACCTCTCCTGATTGATACGAGTCTAAGTCTGCGGTGTAGAAATCATTCAATACGATTGGATTGCCCGTTTCACCATCTAAAACCGCAACCAAATCGTGACCGATACCATTTCCTACTGTATTGATTCCGTTTTCGTCAAATAGCTTCGCAATTAAAACTGGCGTTTCATCGGTAATTCCGCCATCCACAAAGCCTTCATCATTTACGAACAAATCAATAGATGGACCTTCTGTATCATCCAAACCATTCGGATTGATTCCTCCGATCTTGAATGTTGTATCATAGCCGAATGCATCAATAGTGCCATTCTCGGCATAATAGCTAATCTTACCGTTATCAATTGAGTAATTAATGTCTTTTGGTACGATGAATGTAAATTCAAAACGTCCATTATTTATACTGGCTTTGCCGCTGTAGACTTTATTTGTTTGGGTATAAAACAAACGCTCGGGAGATTCTGAAGGTCCATCGTTACTAAGTGTAAATTGCTCTTTTGGTTTATCAAATACAGTGGGATACAGAACACCATCAAAAGAATTCAATGAGGTTCCGTTATGGTCTTCAACATGACCTTTGATTGTCACTTTGCTGAGAGCTTTGAGCGTATCAGATAATACTGCAGGTGAAAGACCGTTGATACTATCCGTTACCACCTTTATTCTCGGCAATGCAATTTTCAATGCAGGATCTCCAATCAGAGTAAAACTCCGCTTGTTGTTACCACCTCCAACTTGATTTTTTGTTCGTGTAATTATCTCTCCAAAAGTGAGAGGCTCAAGATTCTGATTCCGTTGGAATACATTTCGAATGAATTTTTGACCAATTGCAGTATTTACTGTGAAATAAACAGACCGGGTTGTTGTCATCAAGGCAATTGCTGCTCCGTATGGGTTCAGAGAGGCCCACTCTCCGGCCGAGATGCGATCAGGATCGTCAAATTTTGTAAATTCGCATGTTGCCGAAACCATCAAAGGAAGAACATCAATATTTCTCCAACTTTGAATTTGAGGTACTGTAATCACGCGTTCTTCTGCGACCCCTACCTCGCCGCCATGGCCCACATAATTCATAACTAAGGCGCCGCGCTCAATCGATGAATTGATTGCATTATTCACATCTGGATAACGCTCTCCACCTGCTGTTGCTACCTGCGTATAAGCATCTAAATAAATTTTCTGACAATTCATTTCAGGAAGTGAATCACTCACAAATTGATACTGAGGTTCAACATCATTATTTAGGAACCAGTTCCCTTCCTCATCGTCTGCGATGAGAATGTACTTTGTCCTCCAATCGCCAAATGTAGAAGAACCATTGTTTGACCCACAATTAGTATTGACCGTTGAATACAAATCTGAACCATTTCTCATGTAATGTTCAATTTTATCTACTTGTTCTTTTGCCATTGTGTTATCCGAAATCAGCAAACGACCAACACCAATATCAACCAAGTCATTTGGACTCATTGCCTCATTGTCGTCCAGAATACCAAAAAAATCATCCGAGGGCATGTTCCCAATATGGTCTTCTGATGTGCTTGAATTGTTCAATTGGTAAGTCAAAATCAAGTTGTTGTTATTTTCGACTCTGTTTTTTGGATCATAGGTACCGTCGCCAAATAGAAGCAAATATTTTGGAGCTGTCTCAGGAGAATTTGCTGAACGGTCATAGAACATTTTAGCAAAGGAACGAATTGCTGTCGCATCCTGCATTCCAGAACTATATTCATTAAAAATTTGCAATGAAGTAACAACATGAACCGATAAACCGTTGTTGGTGTGCAATTCTGCCAGGCGATTTGCTTGACTGATAAAATTTGGATGGGTTACAATTAAATAATCTGCTTGCGGTAAAGCATGTAAATCTTGCTGTGTTACAGGTCCGACGTATGTTGGAGTAAAATAAGAGACACCATTTGAAACTACAAACTGACGCATTTGATCGGTTTCCAGTCGGAATGAATAAGTACTACCTGAAGAGCTACCGTCAACTTTGTAGGGCTTGTGACGGTCCGTAACCTCCCAAACAAATCCATTAGAGACAGGAAAGTTACTCACTGTAAATTCCGAGACATTTCCCGATCCAATGGAACTTAAATCCGTGAAATTAAATTGATTTCCAACAAAAGAGAGGCTTCTACGAGCGTTCAAAGTAATTTTATCCAAATACGTCAATACATCTGGAGAATTTCGCGTAATAGAAATTGTTAAACCCATTGATGCTGAGGGTGTATTGTAATTCATTGTTCGTGTTGACCGACCAAAATCAGAGAACGTTGGCAGAACATCCGATAGCAATTGAGTTCCACCAATGGAATAAGTTTGCGCCGTTCCGCTTGAATTGTTTGCGCTTGAGGCCAAAGACACCTCAAATGTAGCCGGCGAAGTTGAAACAATACCCGGTACATTAAAGGTAAACGTCTGGGACAACTCCGAATCAAAAAGTTCTCCATACCAGCGTTGTCCGCCATTCACAAGAGATAAAAGGTCTTTTTCGTAGACGCTGTAATAGGAATATTCTGACACACTATTACTAGCCGGAGCTGGGGTTTGAAACACCTCTTCAATTCGTGATGGAGTATTTGTAGCACTTACATTTATGAAATAACAAGAAACATCGGAATACAAGTGACGCTCTTGAAAGAAGTCTATTGTATCATTGGCATACCAACGATGTGGTCCCCAACCATAAAATAAGATGTAGTCGCCATCGTCAAAACTTCCATCGGACTCTCCAACAATTTGTATCGCATTTTTTGCCAAATCATCTGTACGAACAATCGAATTGTTTACTGGAAGTAATCCATCTCCATTACCGTATATGTTAATATGCTGTGGGTTTATATTTTCGACGTCCAGTCCCATCGATTCAAGAAACGACTTATCGATTTTATAAATACCGTCTTGAGTGACCGAAATTTTGTGCCAACTT
>Ga0206677_10000902_pt1 | contig 28162 bp, 23 predicted proteins | sample M130m12015metaG_FD_155475 | JGI IMG/M metagenome (GOLD analysis project Ga0206677, IMG submission 155475) | Ammonia-oxidizing marine archaeal communities from Monterey Bay, California, United States - M1 30m 12015 | ecosystem: Environmental > Aquatic > Marine > Intertidal zone | place: USA...
AAAGAATCTGACAGATTAGTTTCTATTAAAAAAGAACTGAATAAATTTAATATCAGTGTAGAAATAGATGACTCGTCAATAAAAATTAAAGAAAATCAAAAGGTAGTTCAACCAACATCTATGATAGAATGTCACAACGATCATAGAATAGCCATGAGTATTGCCCCACTTTGCATGAAAGTTGATTCTATAAAGTTTGATGATAAGGATGTAGTGAATAAATCTTATCCTAAATTTTGGGAAGATTTTGATCGAGCATCAGAAAACAATAACTAACCCTAATTTTGTACTAAAATTATTATTGATTAGTTGAGAAAGAGAATCGCTGTTCCTACCGGTTTTTAGGTCTTTGCAGTGTCAAAAAAAATTAAAAAATAATATCAAAATATTCCTTAGGCTAAACTATAATTAATTGAAGTTGTATTATTAACACAAATAAATATGTTAATTTACCTATTATTACCGGAATTTATTTAAGGTTTATTTAAAAATAAATTTTATTTATTTTATTTTAGGTATCAATTAAAAAAGCAAATAAATTAAATGAAATATAAATTTTTAACTAATAATTATGGCAAAATATAAGTTTGATGGTAAATATTTAAAGCAAGGTGGAACAACTATTGCAAACGTATCAGGAGATAGAATTAGAAAAGGAACTGGAAGTTCAGTAGTATGTAATATTTCTGGTGATAAAGTTAGAAGTGGTACTAGTTCTTCTGTCATTTGTAATGTTTCAGGTGATAACATAAGACAAGGATCTGGAAGTTCAACAATTGGAAAGATGCGAGATGTAAGAAGAGAAATTGATGGACCAGGTGGGACAACACTTGCTGCGCTATGGTTCTGTTTTATTAAATGATATTACAACTACAAAAAATAAAATGTCATCTATAACTGATTCTCCAATTTCAAAACTTGAAGAAGATTTTTTAAGTATTGAAAAGTATTCAAAATCTTTATCAAAGTTTATTCAATTAAGTGATACTCCTATAACCATTGGTTTACAAGGCGAATGGGGAACCGGAAAAACATCATTAATGTCCTTAATTCTTGAAGAATTCAACTCCGAAGAAAATCAAAAAAAAATTGCTACTTCTTGGGTAAATACCTGGGAGTATAGTATGTTTAAAAATGCCAGAGAGACAACACCAAGTGTGCTTAAAGGAATGTTAGAGAAATTAAAGGATTCATGCAAGGAAAGAGATGTTTGGACTATTCAAGATGACGTTAAATCTGCATACCATAAAGCTGGTAAATTCCTTTCGGGAATCGCAAACCAAGTTATTGCAAATCAAACTGGTGTAAATGTCAGAGATGCAGCAGATGGAACCAAAAATGAATCGGTAATCATAGCTGAAATTGCTGAGATAAAAGAACTTATTTCAGGTCTAATTAAAGATTTAATAAATGACAAAAAGAATCCTGTTGAAAAAGTAGTTTTTTTTGTAGATGATTTAGATAGAATACCACCAACAGATGCGGTAGAGGTATTAGAATCTCTCAAAAATATTTTTGATATTCCTAACTGTATTTTTATTCTAGCTATTGATTATGAAGTAGTTGTAAAAGGATTAGAAGGCAAATTTGGTCCAAAAACAAAAGAAAATGAAAGAGAATTTAGATCTTTTTTTGATAAAATCATACAAGTTCCATTTACAATGCCTGTTGGAGCATATGACATCACTTCTTTTTTAAAGGAAAAGCTAAAAAAACTTAGTGTTTACATTAAAGATGAAAAGGTTAGTTTAGTTACAAAAATTGTTGGCTACACGGTTGGGAATAATCCTAGAAGCTTAAAAAGATATTTAAATACTTTTAGTTTAATTAACCAGATTATTGAAGATGATGATGAAAATGATAAAGATAATGAGAATATTATTCTACTTTTTGCAGTATTAGGAATTCAAATTTCTTACCCAAAAATATTCAGAATTCTAACCCAAAATGCCAATTTTTTGTTTTGGGATAAGGAATTTGGTAATAAAATTGGAATTGATTTAGATAAAACTAAAGAAGACTTACAAAAAGTTGGAGAATCAGAACTAACAGACGAACCTTGGGAACAAGTTATATGGGGATTTTGTCAAAAAGATCCCTTTTTAAAGGTAAAATGTATTAGTATTTTAGAATTATTAAACTTTCTAAGAGAAATAACAAGGGAAGAAGCCGGAAAGAAATGGGAAGAAAATTCATTACACAATCAACTAAGCTCCGTTTTAGAATTTGCAGCAATTACCAATGTGGATGATGACTTAGCAACAAAACAAGCTGTAAGCAAAGTTGGCTCTAGAACTTATTACGAAGGAATTGATGGATATATTTTAGAAAATAAAGAATCATCAAATTATTCAAAAGAGCATGAAGCTGTTTTAATAGCTATAGATAAAAAATTAAGAGAAATATATGCTGACGAAATATCTAGCGAAAATATATTAATAGACTACAGCAAAACTGGAGGTTTAGTATTGAATTGGAAAAAGAAAAGTGGAGGAAAGTTTTTTCAAATAAGAATGGGGAAAACAGAATCTTTTGTAGATGCTCCAAAAAAACACTTTTTGCGTTGTTATGTTTATAAAAGTTCTAAGGATTATCAACATCCAGAAATTTTAAGTTTATTTCCAGCACAATCGATGCACTCTAAATGGATGTTTTCTTGTATAATAAGGGATTTAAATGATTTTGAGATTCTTTTAGATTCTAAATTAGTTGATAAAGGAATTAAAGCTAATGAACAAAAAATAAAATATTTCCATCCTTCTAATTTGGAAAAAACATCTGAGCTTAAACCATATTTTAAAGAAGATATTGAAAAAGTATTAAACCAAGGTATTAAGTTCTAGATGAAAACATTTTTAATTAAAAGAAATCCAGACTTTACCTCACATGGAGTTCTAGTTAAAAGAAATGTCATAAATAAAGAATTTACAGAAAGTAGAATTAATGGCTTCCCATACTCTAACAAGTTAAATATTGGTGATAAAATATTAGTCTCTGAAACAAGTTATGGAATCTATGCTTATGGGAGTGTTACAAAAGTTGATGAAATAATTGAGTTTATTTCAGTGAATGAAATCTTAAATTATACAGATAAAAACAAAATTAAAGACGTCAAATATTGGTACAACTTAATATTAAGATTTAAACAGAAAAAAGAAAACGATATTAATTCGATTTTAAGATTTCAACGATATTATATAGAGCAAAAGTTACTCAATAGAACTATTCCATTTTTTGAGGAAATAAAAAGTCTGAAAAAAATTCAAAACTCAATTTATGAAGTCAAAGATTTAGAAATTTTAAAATCTATTGATTCTTTTGTTAAAAAGCCTAGGTGTATAAAATTAGAAAAATTTGACTCAAAAATCCCCAATAGTTTGAGGATGGATTTGTATTCATTGTTCAACCAAAAATATAATATATCAACATGGATAGATATAGATCATTTTATCCCAAAATCAGTAGGTGGACCAGGAAATATAGCTGAAAATCTTGTTCCAGTTGGATTCTCACTTAACAGATATAAAAGTAATGCAATTCCTAAAGGACTATTTTATCACGCAAATAAAAATAAGGAATTAAAAAAATATGTAAAAAAGGAATACTTAAAAGATAAGACTCCAAATTATATTTCGAAAGCAGATTTTAAAAGTTCTAACGAAGATGCAAGAAAAATTATCGACTTGGTAAAAAAAATGTCTTATGATAATAGTATTCTTTTTTTTAAAAATGTATTGGGATATCATCATCCAAAGTATATTAAAGTAATAGAAGAATTTAAAGGCTGTACTTAACATTGAATCCTAAACAATTACATATTGAGTTATTTTCAGAAGAATACGATAAAATGTCCGATTCTATTTTAGATGCAAAAGAAAGAGCTAAAGGTATCAACCCCATGTCAAAAGAATACCAACTAAAAGTTGCTAAAAAAAGAAAAAGACTTGGAGTAAGTCTATTATCTAATTCTGGGGACAGTGTAGATGATTCATCGTGGGAACTATGTAATAAAGAAAGTGAAGCAAGAAAAAATAATACTTCTACTGACAAAACAGCAATTATAAACGAGGAATTATCTAAAATTAAAATTGATAAAGAACAATTACATAGAGAAATAAATTTTAAAATGTATCCTTTAAAAGAAATTGATCCTGAAGACCCTACAACTTGGACAGAAACTATGATAAATAATTGCTACAGTAAAATGGTTGCTGCCGACAGTTGGGAATCTGAAGAATCTATGAGTTTTGAAGATTTTACAAAAAAGATTCATAGCAATAAATCATTTGCTAGATCTAACTCTCCTAGAGGAGGTATGGACAAAAAAGAATATAATCCTTGGGGCTTTTAATAATAACTAATCCTATATTGGAATTCAAATACTTATTAATCAAAAGTTATGGTTAATAACTAATTATTATTATTCAATCAAGTTTTTGCCAATCTATAAACTAGTATTGAAAAGTTGACTTAAATTAGGTTGTCATTCCGCTCCAAACAAATTCTCCATTACAATAAAGTACAGAAGTATATATTTGTAAACAATCATCAATTTCACTGTCTTCATCTTCCTTTAAATCGTTTAAATCCTCATCAAATTGATTTTTAATTCTTTCAACTTCGCTCTCAGAAACAAAGTTTTTGAGAGATTCCCAATCACCGTATTCAACAGAACCTATTTCCTGCATATTTTCAAAAACCTCACTCTTCAAATCTTCATATTCTATTTTTAGTACGATTATATTATAATCACTATATAATATAGACTCGGCTTTATTCATCAGGATTTCTCCTAATTCAATCTCATCAATTTCATTTAAAATATCATTTATTTCCATTTCATAAGTTTTAAATATCAAATTAAGAAATATTGATTAACTCTCATCAAGATTATAATATAATTTTAACCATGCCAAAACTTCATCTAAGTTTGTGGGATCTTTTTTGTTTCCCTCCATTTCATTTATAATTTCTAAAGGATCAACATTTACTTCAAAATCTGTTCCTTTGCCAGTTGTTGAATAATCATCAGTACTTTCAAATTCCTCACACTCATCTATTGTACCGTCTAAATTGATAGACTTATAATAGTATGAATCACAAATTCCTAAGTCAAAAGATGGTTCGATTTTTTCTGGAATTAGTTCATATTCTAATTTACCAAGATATCTGTTCCATCCATTCCATCCATAACCTTTTTCATATGAAAAAGTTTGACATACTATCTTATTTCCGTAATCATAAATATCAAAATCTGAGTCTTCAGGATCAGATTTTGGATGAATATTAATAGGTAATTTTATTCCATCTGGATATTCAACATGTGTTGCAGGACAATTCATTCCGTAGGTATGATACATATCTTCAAAATCGTACCAATTATTATCATACATAAAACTAGACCAATCTCCTTCATATTCAACAATACAGCTGGCCATATCTTCATTACTCACAGTTCCTGCGCATTGTTCTGAGGGAGATACATTGGAATCAAAGCCTAATTGATATTCATTGTATTGTCTTGGATACTTATCTTCGTCTTTTAATAATTCTTTTAAAACATCTACATTTTCTTTACTACAATTAGAATTAATGGAAAATCCATTTAACAAATACCTATCCTTTGAATCTTTTTCAAGATTTTTAATAACCATTGAAATTTCATCATTTGTTATGTTTTTATGAGAAGCTGCAGCTTCACGAACCCAAAGAAACTCATCACTTAATAACTCATCGGTAACTTCTCTGGGGCAATAACTATTTAATGCAACAGCTTTTCTTAACCGAGATGAAAGATAATTTTCTTTGTCACTAGCAATATCTTTAAAAATTTCTGATGTTAAACCTTCATTTGATGCAATAGACATCTTTTGTTCGAAAGTAGTATTTTCCGAATGAAAAGCCTCAGCCAACATTTTAATAGGAAAATTCTTATTTTCTAAACATGCAGTAATAATTTTTTCGGATTCAATAAGAAGTGATTTAAAAACATTTTCGCTAAAATTCTTGTTAGATAATTCTTCATAAGACAATTTTTCTTCTTTAATCATCATTTTAAGATCAATAATCTCTTTAACTTCATTATTTAAAATTTCTCTTTTTAGAATTGTCTTAAATAATTTAGAATTTATATTGTTTTTTAGGACAACCTCTAACAAATCTGAAGAACTAACTTTAGGATGAAAAGATAACTTAAAAAATAACTCATCTTCTGAGTTGTCATTTTGTGATAATCGAGATTCAATTAATTTAATAAGACTATCAGATTCTGTTTCTCCAAGATTCTTTTCAGTAAGTTTAATGGAATTCCCATCGTTCCAAAAATATATTCCTTCACCAGAAATTTCCCCCATTTCAAAAACACCTTTATATTTATCTCCATTAAAGCAAGTATAAACACCTTCTCCGTTCCTATCTGAATAATAGAAATTGCCCTCGTATTTATCTCCATTTGGCCAGTAATAAATCCCATTTCCATTTATCTCATTATTTTCGTATTCACCTTTATATTTTTCTCCATTAATCCAAGTGAATTTTCCTTTACCATGACATTCACCGTTTACAAAGTCTCCATGATAATTATTTCCATTACTCCAAGTAAGAGTTCCTTTTCCTTGGTATAAGTCGTTTACAAAATCTCCGGTATAACTTGATCCGTTTTCATAATTTACAGTTTTAATACCAGTAAATTTAATTTTGACATCTCCAAGACCTATATCACCTGGAAGACCCTGAGACCAACCTTGTTTATTTTGGTTATTTTTCTCACCTGCGTCCTCGACCTTGAGTAACTCCATTAATAACGAATATATCCACTTTTTGATTGTGATATTTAAAGAATTAAATATGGATTTATAATAAGGAATTACTTCGGCTCCAAAAAATTCCATAAAATTAATTTCATGTTCTTCAAAATAAGAATACCAATTTTGGAAAAACCAATTTTTAAACTTATCAAATTGACTTTTACTTAAATGTGTTTCTAATATTTGTTTGCCGTGTTGTTTTATTTCCTCATCACTTATTACAGTTGTCTTCGAAGTAATATCAATGACATGCAGTAAACTAGGGTGCTTAACTAAATCAGTTGTTTTAGATTCTTGTCTTACAAGGTTATTTTCAACAAATTTAAATTCGTCTTCATTTAAGTTACCATCTGATTGTTCAGTAACAATTAGTAGAAATAGTGCAATTTTTTCAGATAGTAAAAGCTTATCTAATTCTTCTATTTTTTGTTTCATTTGATTGTACATATAGGTTGTAATAATTTAGAATTTATTATACATGGTAAGTTTAGATTACTACTAAAATATTTTACTTACTCATTAATTTATGGATAGCAATTCCACAGGCAACCGAAACATTTAAAGAAGCGATAGTCCCAGACATTGGAATTTTAAAATTAACATCTGTCATCTTTAATAACTTTTGATCTACACCATCCTCCTCACTGCCCATAATTAAAGCTTTTGGACCCGCACTTTCAAGCTTATTTATTAAAGTATCCGATTTTTCTGTACAAGCAAATATATTAAGGCCACATCCTTTGAGAAAATCTACAGCAGAACTTAGACTTGTAACCTTGCAAACAGGAATTTTAAATAATGCACCAGCTGATGTTTTAATAGCATCATTTGTTATTAAGGCTGCATCCTTATTAGGAATTACTATTGCATGAACCCCAAGGCACTCAGCAGTCCTTGCAATAGCACCAAAGTTTCTAACATCTTTAACCCTATCTAAAATTAAGATAAAAGGATCCTCTCCTTTTTCATAAACTTGTTGAACCATCCAATCTATAGAATGATAGGCTACTGGAGATACCATCGCAATAACACCTTGGTGATTTCTTTTCACCATGTGATTCAGTTTTTGAACAGGCACTTTTTGAACAACAATATTTTCTTTCTGCACCAATACCATCATTTCTTTAACTAATTCCCCAGTTAAACCTTTTTGTAGTAAAATTTTATTAATTGTTTTACCCTCTTTAATAGCCTCTATCACCGATCTTATGCCAAAGGTTATATCTTCTTGATCTCTTTTTTTCATTGTATTATATATACTTTTCCATTTCTCCAACTTTCCACAGCTCTATACCATGGGTTCTTAAATGAATAATTTCTTTTTAATGCAAAATCATTATTTGAAAAGGGATTTACCTTTCTGTCAAATACAAATTTTAAGGAATTAACATTATTGTCATCACCATAATTCCATATTTCTACATTTTTATTTTGAGAAACATAACTTGGTGCACCAAAAATAACACTTATTAATCCTCTATCTGTTTTCCAACCTTCTAAATGACACGTAAATAATTTATTAGCCAGCTCAATTCTAGAATAATAGGTTCTTATTAAGGTTCTGGCTCTTTCCTTTGAGGCTGCTTTAGAAAGCCAATATTGATCAACAGCAAGTTTAGGATTTTTTTTAGCAAGTATTTGGTTGTACTCTTGATTAGTAGTTAAATATCTTAGTGGAGCAATTAGGGATCTTGGATCCGTTAATTCGGGGTAATCAGGTCGAAAATTAAAGAGTGTAAAGCCTAAATCTGTCAAGGTGTCTAATTGAAAAAAAATAAAACCCCGCTCAGGTGTGGTAAAAGAAAGTCTTTTATTTTTAAATGACAATTGCTGAGAGGAAGATGTTTTTTTAGGGAAAATTGGCTGTTGAGATTTACTAAATGGTGGAGGTGATAGTGGGAAAATAGTATTGTTATTTGTTGCAAATAAATTATTTTTATTAAAATCACTTTCTATAAAAACAGTCTGTCCACTATTAAAATAATTATTAAAAATAATATTTTCACTGGAGTCTTTTAAAATGAAAAATTGTCGGTTAGAAACTTTTAATTTATCGATTGTAATCGTTTCAAAATAACTTCTAGATCTATTAACATCTGTTATTTTGACATCTATATTACCTAGTTCACTAAAAAGAAATTTGAAATGAAAGTTTGTATCTATTTCAGGTTTTTTATTGTCGAGATACTTATCCATCATTGTAAATGATCCAGAATCTAGAATTTCCTTGTAATTTTTTTTGTAAATGACATACTCTAATAAAAGTTGAGCACTAAAAGGTTCTGAAATATTTTTTCTTGAATAGAGTAAGTCTTCAGAATTAACCTTAAAGTATAATTCAGATAAGTCATTAGAATGGTGATAAACTAAAAATTGAGGGTGTAATGAATTTTTAGTGGCTTCAAAGGAATAGTTAGTGGGTTTGGAGACATTACATGAGCTGAGAAAAAAAACCAATAAACTGAATATATAAAGAGGTTTAATCATAACTTATTATCAACGAACTATGGTAGGACTGTAAATTAAATTACTATGATTTAAAGAGCGATCTATTAATAATATAGAATACCTTATACTGTCAGAATGATTGGAGTAAGGATTAAAATAAAAGGGTTCTAAAATCACCTCAATTTCACCTCTTAATGCTTTATTTTGACCTGCATTAGATATATTTTCAATTCTATAATTAAAGACTATAGAATCTGCAATCAATGAATTATTTCCTTGAGGGTCAACTGTGGCTACTGACCATTGTCCACCCATAAGCTCGTAACAAGTTATGTACAAATTATAATAATAAAAGCTTCCAGGTTCATAAGGAGGAGCTACATCTTCCTGCTCCAAACCAATGTTACCATCACCGTCCGTAAAAGAAAAAGTTATTTTTCCGGAGTCTGAGCTAGTTTCAAAACTAACATACTCGATTTCAGGTTCGTTTGGATAGGTAACTGGTTTTAAACATGAAAATAGACACAATGATAAAAAAACAATAGCTATTTTTGAACTTAAAGAAATCATTATATAAAATTACATTATTTACTTTTGTTTTGAGTCTACCAAAAAAAATATTTGAAATTAAAAATGAAACTGAATTTAATTCAGTGGCCCTTGAAGTATTTAATTTTCAATATACACACTCCAAGATTTATAAAAATTATGTTGACTTGGTAAAAACAAATAGCAGCAAAATCTCCCACTGGAAAGAGATTCCATTTTTACCTATTCAATTCTTTAAATCGAAAAAGGTAATTTCACACAATCTTTTCATTGAAAAGACTTTTAAAAGTAGTGGTACAACTAACAAAAGTAGAAGCCAACACCATGTACACAGCTTAGGTTTATATGAAAAGTCATTTATAAATGGCTTTAAAAAATTTTATAATGTTCCTAAAGATTGGACAATCTTAGCATTGTTACCATCCTATTTAGAGCAAGGAGACAGCTCTTTAATTTACATGATCAATGATTTAATCAAAAAAGGCAACTCTAAAAGCAGGTATATAGACCTTGACTTTGAAAAATTTAAAACGTTATCCAATGAGCTAAAAAATGAAAAAGTTCTGCTTGTTGGCGTAAGTTATGCGCTGCTAGAAATGGCTGAAAAAGGGTCTTTAGATTTGAAAAACTGGACGGTAATGGAAACTGGAGGTATGAAAGGGAGACGTAAAGAAATTATAAGAAAAGAATTACATAAAAAACTAGTTACATCATTTAACGTAGAAACCATACACAGCGAATATGGAATGACAGAATTACTATCTCAAGCGTATTCTAATGGAAATGGTATATTTTCGACCCCACCTTGGATGAAAGTCTTAATAAGAGATTTTGAGGACCCTTTTAATTATAAAAATAATTTTTCAAGTGGAGGTGTAAATATTATTGACCTTGCAAATATTTACAGTTGTTCATTTATTGAAACACAAGACATTGGTAAAAAAAATGAAAAAAATGAATTTGAAATTTTAGGGAGGTTTGACAATTCTGAAGTGAGAGGTTGTAACTTATTATCTTTTAATTAAAATAGATTACAAAATAATTTTTTTTACCTCTTTGTATCAAAATATATCTATTATTAATAAGATCTGAGCCGCTCAAAATCTTATCTTCATTAACTTTTTCCTTGTTAACACTTATGGAATTCTCTTTCAAAGCTCTTTTGGCTTCACCTTGAGATTTTAAAAAATTAGTTTTACCAGCTAAAGCGTCAATAATTGTTAAACCGTCATTAATTTCAGAATGTTTTAATTCTGCTTTTGGGACTCCTTCAAAGACATCTTCAAAAACTTGGATACTCATACTTTTTAAATCGTCTACAGCATCTGGACCTTTTTTAAATAAAATTGCTGATGCAGTAATTGCTGAATTCAAGTCTTCTTCAGAGTGTACTCTTACAGTAATATCTTCAGCTAAAGTTTTTTGTAAAAGTCTCAAATGAGGAGCTTTTGCATGTTCTTGCTCTATTGACTCTATTTCATTTTTAGACTTAAGTGTAAATATTCTAATGTAGTTAGAAGCGTCTTCATCCGATGAATTAATCCAATATTGATAAAACTTATATGGAGATGTTTTATTTTTATCCAACCAGACATTGCCATCTTCTGTTTTACCAAACTTAGTTCCGTCTGCCTTTTTAATAAGTGGAGTTGTACATGCAAAAGCATCTCCTCCACCCTTTCTTCTAATTAACTCTGTTCCTGTAACAATATTCCCCCACTGATCAGAACCTCCTAATTGGACTTTACAATTTTTATTTTTATGGAGCCAATAAAAATCATACCCTTGAATTAACTGATATGTGAATTCCGTAAAAGACATTCCTGTTTGCAAGCGAGTTTTCACAGATTCTTTGGACATCATGTAATTAACTGGTATGTGCTTTCCAATATCGCGAATGAAATTCAAAATATTAAAATCTTTAAACCAATCGTAATTATTAACTAATTCAGCTGATTTTTCACCACAATCAAAATCTAAAAACTTTTCTAACTGAGATTTGATACTAGAAACATTATAATTTAAAGTTTTTTCATCAAGTAAATTTCTTTCTGATGATTTACCCGATGGATCACCAACCATTCCCGTTGCACCACCCACTAAAACAATAGGCTTGTGACCAGAATTTTGTAGATGAATCAATATCATAATTTGGACAAGACTTCCAATGTGAAGAGAATCCCCAGTAGGGTCAAAACCTATGTAAGCTGAAGTTAGTTCTTTAGAAAATTGTTCTTCAATCCCTGGCATTAAGTCATGGATCATGCCTCTCCATTTAAGCTCTTCTACAAAATTCACTTTCTATTCATATTATTGATAATTAACAAATATATTTGTTTCCAATAAATTTAAATCTAAATTTTAAATATTATTATTATTAAATGACAAACCTTGTAACTGGAGCTACTGGATTGGTTGGTATGCATATTGTACTAGACCTTTTAAAAAAAAATGAGATCGTAAAAGCGACTCATACAAAAAATTCAAGCTTTGAAACCATTGAAAAATTGTTTGAATTTTACCACCAAAAATCACTTCTAAAAAAAATAAATTGGGTAGAAATGGATCTGGAAGATGTCTCCCAAGTTTATCAACATACTAGGGACGTAGATCATGTATATCATTGTGCAGCAATAGTAAGTTTCTCAAAAAAACAAAGAGTTAAAATGCACAATATTAATGTTAAAGGAACTTCAAATATTGTCAACGCTTGTCTAGACAACAAAGTAAAAAAACTTGGATTCATAAGCTCTGTTGCTGCAATTGGAAGAAAAGGAAACAGTTCTTACACAGAAAAAAATAGTTGGGTAAACGGAAGCGATAATAGCTATTATGCAATTTCAAAATTTAAAGCTGAAAACGAAGTTTGGAGAGGAATTCAAGAAGGTCTAAATGCGGTAATTACTAACCCAGGGATTATAATTGGCCCTTCAATTTGGAACAGATCTAGTACCTCTTTATTTAAAAAAATACATTCAGGAGTTTCCCATTTCCCTTCTGGAAGTAATGGTTTTGTAGATGTAAGAGATGTGTCAAGGTCTATTATCGAGCTGACAAAGTCAACCTGTAATGCAGAAAGATATATTGTGGTTGGTGAAAATATTTCTTACCAGAAAGTATTTAAATTAATTGCTGAAAACTTAAAAGTTAAAGTACCTCAAAAATTAGCTTCACAAGAATTATTAAAATTTGCGTGTAAGCTTGAAGCCGTAAAATGTTTTTTTACAGGAAAAAATCCTCAGCTAACTAAAGAGACTGTAAAAACCTCAAGCCAAAAAAATGAATATTTAAACGACAAAATTAAAAAGGCTCTTAATTTTGAGTTTAAATCGATTGAAGAGGCTGTAAATAATACTGCAAAATATATTTTAAAATTTAAGTGATTCTACCACTTTTTCTACGTCTTTTTCAGAAATATCTAAGTGGGTAACCATTCTAATCCTGCCTTTCCCAAACGGTATTGCTAATACCCCACAATCCGATAATTTTTGAATAAATTCTGAAGCTAAATATTCATCCTTTAGATAAGCTACAACAATATTAGTTTCAACTTTTAAAACCTTTTCAATCCAAGAACACTTAGCTAAAGACTCTTCCAATACTTTTGCATGCAGATGGTCGGTTGATAAACGTTGAATATTGTTTTCAAGGGCATAGATTCCTGCAGCAGCTAAAATCCCAGATTGTCTCATTCCTCCCCCAAGTACTTTTCTTACTCTTCTAGCACTATGGATAAAATCTTTAGAGCCTACTAATACCGAACCTACAGGGGTTCCCAATCCTTTTGAAAAACATAGAGAAATCGAGTCGAAATGGGAGCCCATTTTGTATGCACTTACTTCCGTTTTTACAAGAGCATTAAAGAGCCTAGCTCCATCTAAATGCAAAGGCATTTTTTCTGATTGACAATAGTTAGAAATTTTTTCGATTTCTTCAATAGGATAACAAATTCCACCTCCTCTGTTTACTGTATTTTCTAAAGCTACTAGTTTTGTTTTAGGATAGTGAATATCATCTGGATTGATATTATCAATAATTTCATTTAAATATAAAATACCGCTTTCTCTATTAATAAGCCGAACTGAAGCACCAGAATTTCTTGCAATCCCACCTCCCTCATAATTATAAATATGAGCTTCGCTGCTACAAATAACTTCGTCACCAGGTTTTAAATAGACCATAAGTGCAATTTGATTAGTCATTGTCCCAGAAGGACAAAACAATCCTGCCTCTTTACCAAACATATTGGCAGTTTTTTGTTCAAATAAGTTAACAGTTGGATCATCTTGAAAAACATCGTCTCCTACATTAGCTTCCATCATAAATTGCATCATTTTTTTAGATGGCTTAGTAACTGTATCACTTCTTAAATCAATCATTTATTATAGTTAATGCATTATTTTAAAAATCATTTCCTTTAGTATTTCTTCTTCGGAAATATTTGGAACTATCACTCCCTTACTCATTAAATCATAATGTCTGAGGTGAGATAATATTTGAGCTAATTTTGTTTTGGAGTAAAATGAGGCTGCTTGCTTGTACTGTTTTAAAAAAAAGGGATGAACACCAATCTTAGCTGAAATTTGATTGTCGTTCATAGTATCTTTATAAAAATGGAATTTCATTAGTTTGGTGAAAAAACCATACAAATGAGATATCGTTACTACTATTGGATGTTTTTTATTGTTTTGTCCAAAATGAAAAGCAATAAACCCAGCCTTCTTGACATTCATAGCAGCAATAGCATCAGTTAATTCAAATAGATTATATTCTTTAGAAAACCCAATATGTTTTTGGATCATATCAACATCAACAGAGTTCGAATCTTTAATTAAAAGCTTAAGTTTTTGAATATTTTTTTCTATCTCTGATAAATTATTACCTAAAAACTCTGCAAAAAGGACAACAGCCTGAGAATCAAATTTTATTTTATTTTCATTGGCACAGTTGATTATCCAATCTGGTAATTGATACTCTTTTATAGGCTCAAAATCTAAAACGAATTTGTTCTTAGACAATAATTTACCAACTGATTTTCTTTTGTCAATTTTTTTTCCTTTGTAACAAAATACTAAAATAGTACTCGGTACAGGAGCTTTAATATAGCTTTCAAAATGAGATAAATTTCTTGATAAATGTTGCGCTTCTTTTACTACTACTAACTGATGGGTGGACATCACTGGATAACGCTTACATACGTCTAAAATCATATCTACAGAAGCGTCTTTGCCGTAAAAAATAGTTTCATTAAAATCTTTTTCGGATTCTTCAAGAACAGAATTCAATAACTTATCGGAAATTTTATCAATGAAATATGTATTTTCTCCATTAAGAAAGTAAATTGGTTGATAATTTTTATTCTCAATAGATTTGATTATTTCTTTAAAATTCAATTTTGATAGTTATAAAATATGAGTGATTACTATTCTTCAAAAACTAAGTTAATTAATTCAAAAGAATATTTATTCGATGAATTGAGAAAAAAGTGGATCAAATCAACTCCCGAAGAACTTGTCCGACAACAATTTTGGAAATATTTACATTACGAGAAGAAATACCCTAAAAGTTTAATAGCAGTTGAAAAAAAAATTGATGTTAACGGACTTAACAAAAGGTTTGATTTACTGATTTATAACAATGATGGCAAACCTAATATAATTGTAGAATGCAAATCAAAAAATGTAAAAATAGATGAATCTGCTTTAAATCAAGTTTTAAGTTATCAATACAAGCTTGGAGCCAATTATTTAATTATTACCAACGGAAATAAAACATATTGTATCCACATAGATTTACTCTCAAAAAAAATGAAATATCTAGATGATATTCCAAACTATATAAGAAGTTAATACTTTGTAGTTTATAAATTTTCTTAACATAATCATTCTAACAGATTTAATCAATAACTTTATAAGATGACTAAAAATTTCAATCCATTCGTTTTATTTTTTTTATTTATTTTGATTAGTTTAACTGTTAACTCTCAGATAAACAGTTTAAAATCTTGTGGATTTGATCACAAGCATCATACATTGATGCAAAACACAAAATATCAAGAGCTTATTCAATTTTCTGAATCAAGTGCATCCACATATCTATCTAATCCCCAAGCTAGGTCGTCAAGCGGCATCTACACTATTCCTGTCGTAGTTCACGTACTTCACTTAGGTGAAAATATTGGAGTAGGAACTAATATTTCTGATGCCCAAATTCAAAGTGCCATCACTAATTTAAATGATGTTTACAGAGGGCAAACCACCAATAGCCCCGTAGATTTTCAGATTGAATTCGCATTAGCTCAGCAAGATCCTAATTGTAATGCACATAGTGGTATTAATAGAATCAATGCAAGTGGAGTTCCCAACTATTCCACTGGAGGAGTAGATTATTATGGAGACGGTGGAGAAGCTGATGAAACTACTCTTAAAAATTTAAGTAGATGGAATGAAACAGAGTATTTCAATATTTGGATTGTAAGTGAAATTGAAAATAATAACGGTGGTTTTGGAATTCAAGGATATGCTAATTTTTTTACTGGTTCTGCCTATGAGGGGTCGATAATGATGGCTACCGTTTTTGGTTACGACCCTAATAACAGTCAACCTACTTTTAATTTAAATGCTCCTAGAGATAATTCTACCGTAGTCCATGAAATTGGTCATTATTTACATCTCCACCATACTTTCAAGGGAGATGGTGATGCTGACAATGACGGTATTGGTGATGCTTGCCCAGGTGATGTTACTGTTGGTGTAGATAGCGATGGTTGTACAGATACAGAACCTCATAAAAGATATACTAGCCAGTGTAAGTCAGGGCTTTTAAATGATTGTACTGGAGCCACTTTTGGAGATAATACAGCTAAAAACTTTATGTCATATGCCTCTTGCCAAGACAGACTAACTAACGATCAAAAAATTAGATCTAGAGCAATGTTAGCAACTAGTGGTCAAAGTCTAATTTTTTCAAAGGGAGACGAAAGTCCCCTAAATATTTCTGGTATGATTGCTAATGCTAATTGCGTACCACAAAGTTCTGCAACAGCAACTAGCGGGGGATATGGAGGCATCATGAACTTTACAATTATTAATGAATTTTCTGCTTCAAGTTCCAATACCCAAAATGATGGAGGTTATGTTGACTTTACTACAGAATGTCTGAAAACCATATCATTGGAAGATGACAGCTCTTATACTTTTGAAATAACTACATGGTATAATGGTCATGATTACAAAGGATTTATAGATTTTAATAATGATGGAGATTTTTCAGACCCAAATGAGGAAGTTTTCTCTGGTTCTAATCCTCCTAACTTAAATGGTGCAAATGGAACTAACACTTCAACTGGAAATGGCACATTAACAATACCCATTTCAAATGGAACAAATATATTGGCTAACACTCCTCTTAGGTTTAGAATTATAAGTGAATTAACGTCTGTAACAGGAAATATAACAGATGCTTGTTATAACCCATTCTATGCACAAGCTGAAGATTATCAATTGGTAATCAATCAAGCAAATATTTCAGTACAAAAAACTTATGTACCAGATGATAATTTTGAATCTTATTTAGAAACGCATGATGAAAATGGTAATATTGTTGCTATTGGCTCTGTTAATTCTATGGGAGATGGAATTACTAATAATGATTCTGTAGTTTCTTCTAATATTAGCTCTGTTACTTATTTAGATATTTCAAATCAAAATTCTTCAAATTTAGATAAGATTTCAGATTTAACGGGTATTGAAGATTTTACATCATTATATCATTTTGATGCTCAACATAATTTAATTTCTAATGTTGATTTATCTTCTAATATAAATCTTAACTATATTTTCATTGGATACAATAATTTATCTAGCCTAGATGTTTCCCAAAATTTAAATTTAACAAGAATATCAGCGACTTATAATTCAATAAATAATATAGATGTTTCCCAAAATTCACTTTTAAGAGTTCTTGAATTAGGTAATAATCAGTTTACTAATATTAATGTGAGTCAAAATGATAGTTTAGAAACATTAAGTATACCAGAAAACAATATCTCAAATATTAATGTTTATAATCTTCAAAATTTAAGATTTTTATCCGCATATCAAAATACAATTTCTTCTATTGATATATCCCAAAATTTTCTTTTGGAGACTCTAAAAATTAATTATAACAATATTACATCTTTGGATGTATCAAATAATTTAAATTTAACGAATCTTCAATGTCATGAAAATCCAATAATTAGTTTAGATGTAACTAATCTTGCTCTTTTAAATATCTTACATGCATGGAATACATCAATAACAGATTTAAATCTTACTCAAAATATCAACCTATCATTTCTTTATTTAGGAGGCTTTTGGGCTAATGGTAGTAATTCTTCAACACTCAATAACTTAGATCTAAGAAATAATAACAATACTGCCATTACTAATTTTGAACTAAGAGGTAATCCTAATTTGTTTTGTGTTTCAGTTGATGATGTTAGTTGGAGTACAACTAATTGGGTAAACATTGATTCTCATACGATTTTTAGTAATAATTGTAGTTTAATATTAACAGCAAACTTTTCTGTTAGTGATTCTATATTTTGTCAAGGAACTTCAGTTCCATTCACAGATTTAACTTCAGGAAATCCAAACTCTTGGGTTTGGAACTTTGGAGATGGAAATTCCTCAACATTACAAAATCCAACTCATACTTATTCTAGTCCTGGAACTTATAATGTTTCCTTAACTGTTAGTGATGGAGCTACTACAGATACAGAAACTAAAACTTCATTCATAACAGTAGGTTCACCAGTAAATACACAGGAAAATATAATTTCTTGTGATAATTACAACTGGAATGGAAATAACTATTCTGTTTCGGGAAATTATATTGACACTTTACAAACATTTTTTGGTTGTGATAGTGTTGTTACTCTCGTTTTAACCATAAATAATAGCAATAATTCTCAAGAAAATATTACTTCTTGTGATAATTACATTTGGAATGGAAATACTTATTCACAGTCAGGTACTTACGCTGACACGCTTCAAACTATAAGTGGTTGTGATAGTACTATAACCCTTATTTTGACAATTAACCAAAATGAAACTTCTCAGGAGAATATATCCACATGTAACAACTACATTTGGAATGGTAATACATATTCTCAGTCTGGATCCTATTTAGATACTTTACAGACAATCAATGGATGTGATAGTATTATAACCCTCAACTTAACCATTTCTAATTATATTTCAACCTCAGAAAATATTACATCTTGCAATAATTACATTTGGAATGGAAATACTTACTATCAATCTGGTACTTATATTGATACAATAGCTACAAATACTGGATGTGATAGTGTTATCACCTTGAATTTAACACTTAACCAATCTATAACTAGCAATGAAACTATTGTAAGTTGTAATAGTTATTTTTGGAATGGTATTACTTACAACCAATCCGGAACTTACATAGACACTCTAACTACAAATACTGGTTGCGATAGTATTATCACCCTATTTTTAACTTTAAATAACAGTATTTCTAGTCAGGAAAATATTACAAGCTGTAGCAATTTTTTATGGCATGGAAATAACTATTCTCAATCTGGAATATATTACGATACTTTGAATTCAGTAAATGGGTGTGACAGTATTACTATATTAAATCTAAATATAAATTCAGTAGTTTACAATCAACAAAGTATTACAAACTGTAACAATTACGTTTGGAATGGGGTTACTTATATTCAGTCTGGAACTTACATAGACACCCTTCAAACAATTTTAGGTTGTGATAGTATTGTTACTTTATTTCTTACCGTCAATAGTCCTGTATTCTTTAACGATACTGTTTCAGTTTGCAACAATTATATTTGGAATGGTAATAGCTATTCTCAAACTGGGGTATATGTAGATACACTTATTAGCGCTTTGGGTTGTGACAGTATTACTTCTTTACACCTAACCATAAACGGAAGTTATTTAAGCGTAGATAGTGTCAGTGCTTGCAGCAGCTATATTTGGAATGGAATCACGATAGACTCTTCGGGAGTTTACAGTGATACTTTACAATCTGTCAACGGATGTGACAGCATTAACATATTATACCTAACTGTAAATAATGATATTTTTGCACCACTAACTTTTGAACTATTATTAGATGATTATTGCTTAGAAACTAATTGGACTATTAAAGATAGTCAAGACTCTATTTGGTATAGCGAAGGACCTTACGATTGTAATCCAAGTGGTGGTGGAATTCAGAGCAATACCACAATAATTAAAGATTTATATTTGAAAGATAATGAATGCTTTACTTTTGAACTTAACGATGTATATGGGGATGGGCTTGGTGCCTCTTATTATGGTGGAACAGACGGAAATTGGCTTTTAAAAGACTTAAACAATGTAATTTTAAGCCAAGGTTCTGGTGATTTTGGCTACAGTTTAATTAAAAGCTTTTTTGTTACTCAATCGACACCTTCTTCAATAAATAGCATTGAAAATACTAATGGACAAATTTATATAGCTCCCAACCCTTTTAAAAATAGTGCAATAGTTAAAATTAAAAACATCCAAGGACCCTTTAACTTAGAAATATTTGACATGGGTGGCAGGGTTATTAAAACATTCTATTCTATCAATAATGAATTTGAAATAAATAATATAAATGCTAGCAGTGGAATATATTGGTTGAGAGATAAAAACAAATCAAATTTGAAACCAATAAAGCTAGTTATAGAATAATTATTAGATTTGCGCGATAATTAAATTATGGATTTAAAAGATATTATATCAATTTCAGGTAAGTCAGGACTTTTTAGCGTTGTTGGAAAATCAAAAAACAACGTTATTGTTGAATCGGTGATCGATAAAAAAAGATTTCCAATTTTTAATTCTAACAAAATTAGTGCACTGTCTGATATCAGCATTTACACTTACGAAGAAGAAGTATTACTTTCAGATATTTACAGAAAAATATTTGAATCTAACGATGGAAAGAAAACTATATCACACCAAGAAGATATTAAGAAACTCCAGAAAAAGTTGGAAGAACTGGTTCCTAACTACGACAAAGAACAAGTTTATAACTCAGACATTAAAAAATTGTTTCAGTGGTACAATATTCTTCATGATACTAAAAAGTTGAAATTAAAGATAAATGAAGAGGATGACGATAAAACAAAGTCTGAAGATAAACCCAAGAAAAAGGAGATAAAATCCAAACCAAAATCAACTAAACAAACTCCTAAAATTAAGTCCAATCAAGTAGCTAAAAAAGTTCAAAGAACACAAAAGAAAAGCGGTTAATGTCTTTTAAATAAATTTAAATCATGAATAAAAACATCTTAATAATTTTATTAATATCAATTACAACAATAATGTCAGCTCAAAAAATAACAAATGAAATAGACTCTGTAAGTTACAGTTTAGGTGTAAATATCGGAGAAAATATAAAAGCTCAATTTCCAGATATAGATCTCAACAACTTTGAAGCAGCGATCAAAGATGTGTTAGATAATAAAAAAGAACCTAAAATTACTGGAGCAGATGCACAAAAAGTAATTCAGGACTTTTTTAAGAAACAACAAGCAAAAGCTAGTGAATCTGTAATTGAAGAAGGTGAAAAGTTTTTAATCGATAATGCTAAAAGAAATGAAGTAACTACACTTGAAAGTGGTTTACAATATGAAATTTTAAAAACCGGAGAGGGGCCCAAGCCATCACTGAATGATCAAGTAACAACTCATTATCACGGCACTCTTATAGACGGAACTGTTTTTGACAGCTCTGTTGACAGAGGAGAACCTGCGACATTTCCAGTTAGTGGAGTTATTAAAGGATGGACAGAAGCACTTCAGTTAATGTCTGTTGGATCTAAATGGAAATTATTTGTTCCTTACGATTTAGCGTATGGTGAAAGAGGTGCAGGTCCACAGATAGGTCCTTTCACTACTCTTGTTTTCGAAGTTGAATTAATTAAAATAAATTAAAATGAAAAATATTATAGTATTATCGTCCCTTTTACTTTTTATAGCATGTAAGAGTGAAACTCCTAAAGAAGTTGTTCTTAATAATGAAATTGATTCTGTAAGTTACAGTCTTGGTGTCAATATCGGTGAAAATGTAAATACCCAATTCAAAGACATAAAAATCGAAAACTTTCTTTCTGGAATGAAAGAAGTTATAAATGGTAAAGAGCCTAAAATTAATAATGACCAGGCATTAATGATAATCCAAAATTATTTTGCAAAAAAACAATCTGCTATGAGTGAAGAGAAAATAGATGAAGGCAGAATATTTTTAGAAGAAAACGGAAAGAAAGAAGGTGTTACAACTTTAGAAAGTGGATTACAATACACCGTCATAACTGAAGGAACAGGGCCAAAACCCAAGCTAGAAGACAATGTTACAACTCACTATCATGGAACATTAATAGACGGTACTGTTTTCGACAGTTCTGTGGACAGAGGGGAACCGGCTTCTTTTCCAGTTGGAGGAGTTATAAAAGGGTGGACTGAAGCATTACAGTTAATGAATGTTGGATCTAAATGGAAACTATTTGTTCCTTATGATTTAGCATACGGTGAAAGAGGTGCAGGTCAGCAAATAGGACCCTACTCTACTTTAATTTTCGAAGTTGAGCTTTTAAGTATTAATTAAATTTCTTTCTTAAATATAGTTTGGGTTGGAAAAGCAAATTCTAACCCTTGCTCATTAAATCTTTTGAGAACTTCTTTATTAACCAAGGTTTGTGTATTCAGCCAGTGAGATTCGGGTCTCACATAATACATAAACAAAATATTCAAAGAAAAATCACCAAATCCATTAAATCCAGCTGCATAATCATCAGTTATTGCATCTTGATTTTTAACAATATCTTTTAATATATCTATGGCTTTTTGCATGTCTTCTTCAGAAGTATCGTAAGTCAACCCTAAATTTATCTTGACTTTTAAAGCTGGCTGTGACGTAACATTTATTACGCTATTATCTGTGAAGGTACAATTCGGAATAGTAACTATTCTTCCTTCTAGAGTTCTAATTCTAGTACTTCTTAGTCCAACTTCCTCAACCACTCCATCGTGACCATCAATTTTAATTCTATCTTTTATTTTAAAAGGTTTATCTAAGAAAATCATAATCCCTGCAAAAATGTTTTTAACAGAATCTTGAGCTGCTAAGGCTAAAGCCAAACCACCTATTCCTAAACCAGCGATCATTGCTGTAATATCAAAGCCAATGTTATCTAATCCAATTACAATTCCCAAAGACCATACGATTGCTCTTACTGCCTTTTGTATAACTGGAATTAAATGATTATCAAAACTAGTTTCAGATTTTTCTGAAAACGGCAATACTACTTCGGATATTACAGCATCAATGATTCTAGAAATTATTGAAGTTAAAACTACAGCTATGAATAAGTAAGCTATATTTAATAATATAGATTCTGTATTTGAAGAAAAATGAAGAAACTTAACTGCATACAAATAAGCTAATGCAATTATTAAAAAAGTGATTGGTTTTTGTAAAGTTCTTAAGAGTTTATCGTCTAATTTGTTTTTAGTTTTTGAAGTAATTTTTTGAAAAATATTGGAAAACATCCAATAAATTACTTTGACTAAAACAAAGGATCCCAATAATATACCTAAAGCTATTAGCCATTTTTCAATAGGATTACCAAATATTTCTTGATTTAAATATGTCATTTTGTAATTATAAATAACGAAGTTATTAAAATTTTGATTCTTAAAATCAATAATTTAAGAGCTTGTAAATAATGTTTTTAACTTTATCAGAATTGGGTAAATACGCAACTTCTAAATTTTCATTCAAGGGTATTGCTGGAGTATTTTCTGATCCCAAAACTTCTATGGGGGCATCTAAATATTCAAAACAATTTTTCTGAATACTTCCAGCCAGTCCCAATGAAAAAGAAGATGCTCTGGGTTCTTCTGTTACTATTAAAACTTTACTATGAATTTTACAAGATTCAAAAATTTGATTTTCATCTAACGGAGACAATGTACGAAGATCTAAAATCTCAATTTGACCTTTAAAATTTTTTGATGCTTCTAAGGACCAATATACCCCTCTTCCGTATGTGATAATAACTAAAGAATTTCCAGATTGAATGAAAGAATTTTCTGCTTTTAATACTTTTCGAGCAGTACCAATAGGTATGACAAAATCTGAATCAGGCTCAATAGTTTTAGCACCTTCTGTTCCAGGAATTTTTGACCAATACAGCCCTTTGTGTTCTAAAATTAAAATTGGGTTAGGGTCTAAATAAGCAGCTTTTATTAGCCCTTTTAAGTCTGCTCCATTTGAAGGATACAATACTTTGACACCGATAATATTAGTTACTATAGATTCAATACTTGAAGAATGGTAGGGCCCTCCAGATCCGTAAGCTCCAATGGGTACTCTCAGTATCATACTTACTGGCCATTTGCCATTTGACAAATAGTAAGATCTGCTGATTTCTGTAAATAATTGATTTAATCCTGGCCAAATGTAGTCGGCAAATTGAACCTCAACAATTGGCTTTAAACCTACAGCAGACATTCCAGCAGTACTTCCAATGATGAAGGCTTCTTGAATTGGAGTATTAAAAACTCTGTGATCTCCAAATTGTTGGGCTAACGTTGCAGCTTCTCTAAATACTCCTCCTAATCTACCACCAACATCTTGCCCATATAAAAGACATTTTGGATCCGATTCTAGCAATTCACGTATCGCAAAAAGAGCTGAGTCAACCATAACAGTTGGCTCTTTGTCATCAGGTGCTCTTTTTCCTAATTCCTTAGTTACATTTGTAGGGGCAAATATATTTTGATGAAGTTCCTCGACACCAGGGTCTTTATCGTTCAATGCTCTGGAATAGTGTTGTTGAACAAGTTTTTGAGAATTTTTTGAAATGTCAGTTAATTCTTTGTTGGTGAAACCATTCTCAAGAAGTAGCTGAGTTAATTTTGGAAGTGGATCTCTTAATAATTGTTCTTCTAAATCGTCCCTATACCATTCCATACGAACTCCAGAAGTGTGATGGTTTAGAAGTGGTACCTTGGCATGAACTAGAACAGGACCCACTCTTTTACGAGTAATTTCTAACGCTTTACCAAAAGCATCATATGATTCTTGAAAATCTGTTCCATCAATTGTAAGAGTTTGAAGGCCTTTAAATCCTCTAGCAAAATGAGAAATATCTTGAGCTCTAGTCTCTTCAGATTTTGCTGAAATATCCCATTCATTATCTTGTACGACATATATGATGGGTAGCTTTTTTAAAACAGCCATCTGGAAAGCTTCAGAAACTTCACCTTCGGTACAAGAGGCATCTCCTAAAGAACAAATTACAACTGGAGGAAACTCATCACCATTTGACAATCCTACCAACTCTTTGTACTTCAAACCCAAGGCTGCACCCGTTGCAGGTATTGCTTGCATTCCAGTTGCAGACGATTGATGTGGAATTTTAGGAAAGTTAGAATCATTTAAACTAGGGTGTGAGTAATAAGTTTTACCTCCTGAAAATGGATCATTGGATTTAGATAATAATTGTAACATCAAATCATAGGGTTGAAGTCCAATTGACAGAAGCATTGAATCGTCTCTGTAATAAGGGTAAATAAAATCGCAATTTAGCAACTGTAACCCAACAGCAATTTGAATTATTTCATGACCTTTAGAGGTAGCATGAACATACTTGGAAGTTGTATTTTTTTCTTTTTCAAAAAGATCACTCATTGAACGGGAAAGAGAAATTAATTCGAATCCTTTTCTTAATATGTCTTTTTTCATAATTTTATTATCAATTCAAATATACGAATTAAAACAAATAAGATAAAACGCCAAGTCATTCGAGATATAATTTTATATTAAAATAATTTAGTAAAATAATATTTTAATATAAAATCTTAATTCAGAATAAAAAATCGATTAAATGATGCGAAGTATCACACTTTTTAGTTCCTTATAAATCAATAGCAGTTTGAAAAAAATATTAGATTTGTAGCAAAAAATAAATCCATGGAAGAACGAAGCCTTCTAATCAAAAAATATATTTTCCCAGCACTTGTTATTTTAATAGGATTAATGTTGCTAAACACAGCTTTTTTTAGCGGGACTGGATCTACTAGCCAATCTGGGATCTTCACACTAGGAGCATTTGTTGTTTTACTCATGGGCGTTGTAACAGTACTCTACATTAAAGAAATCATAACAAAAAATACACATTTAATAGTTTTAGTTGTCATGCTTGTAAGCTGTATAATTTTAGGCTATTCTACCTACTCTTCTATTTCAACAACCATTGCACAAATTGAGTTAAAAAAGAAAATCGATGACAACATTAAGCAAGGCTTAAGAGATATAGAAATTATTCAGTTAGAGTACAAGAAAAAATATGGATGGTACAGCGATAATTTTAATGAGCTTAAAAGGTTTCTTATTCAAGACAGTGTTTATTCAATAAGCACAAAAGGTATTGTTCCAGATTACAAAATAACACCCGAACATGCTGAAATCCTAGGCTACGACCCCATTGTAGACTATATTCAAATTGAATCTTATGATGAAAAAGAAGCATTAAAATGTGGACTACTAACTAAAGACACCAGTTGGGAGAATGTCTTAGTCAAATTATTTAAAACTAATATTGATTCAATAAATAACAGGTTTTTTGAATTTGATATAGAGAAATTTAACATAGTCCCTATGTCAACCGATAAAAAGTTTAGCTTATTTGCCGATGTTTTGGAATCTAGTGATGATCTTACCTATGAAGTATTAATGCAGAGAAAAGGAAAAAAATATGAGTTTGTCTCTTCCTATCTTATCGACTTTAATGGCAACGACAAAGCCTATTACAACAAAGAGATTATTGGATTAATTGTAAAAGACTCCATACCTCAAATGCCTAATTTCAAAATTGGCGACAACATTGTTTCTTTAAATTCTGTTACACATAATAAATCATCAGATTTTTTAGTAGCTCTTAAAGAAAATTTGACAGACACATTGCATTTCCTAGTTTTAAGAGACGAAGTGGAAATGGAAATCACATTTACAATGAAAGATGTTGTATCAAGACCTTCAGAAGCTTTTTGGACAGACTTAGAAGATGTTTTATCCTACAATCTTCAACCTTCACTATACAACCCTGAACTATTTGAACCATTTTATGTTGTTAAAGATCTAATCATTAAAGACGATGAATTTTCAAGCCCTCATCTTGAAATTGATAATTTTAAAGCTATGGTAGCTAACCGATTAATAGATAGTAATAAAATATCATTTGAATTTTATAAAAACGAACAGTTATCCTACCCAGATTTCACAAATAATACACAAGACTACTTCTATCTTTTCTCAAAAGTTGGAACACCAGTTTTTACAGCATTTGATCCAAATCCTTACGATCCACTTCACGAAAGAGATACTCTTATAACAGGTTCTCTAACCGAAGTTAAAACAAATGGGAATTGGAAATAAAATCCAAACCCTTGGGACAAGAAACCAAAAACATATATTTTTTTGAAAATCAATTTTTTGAGATTAGTGAAACTAGATTTTGGAAAAAACTAGATTTTGGAAATTTTGAAGCTATTAGCAAAATCAATAATGTATACATAGACAATCCAGATTTTTCTATTATACCTATTGAAATTTGGGACCACATTTCTGAAAATCTAAAAAAAGAGGTTTTTAACAACTCCCCATCCACTACCTTTCTAAAAAGTGAAAAACCACATATTGATTCATATATATATTGGGCTATTTCCAAAGAACTTCAAAAAAAGATTCTATCTAAAATACCCAATGTAAACCTAAAACATTTCGCTGAATCAATCTCATTTTTCAAGGAAAACAAAAATCAAATAAAAGTATTTGTTGGAGAAAGGATAATCTACATTAGTTCGTACGTTAAAAAAAAGCTCACACTACTTAATAGATTCAACTTCGAAAATACAGATGATCTATTATACTATTTCTTGAGCGTTGTCAAAGAATCACAACTCACTCAAGAACCTTTTCATCTTGATTATATGGGGATAGAAAATCAAATATTATTGTCTAAAATCAAAGAAATATTACCTCAAACAAAAATCAACATCTATAAAGAAACTGATTTCAACAATCATTAAAATGAGAATTATTTCAGGAAAATATAAATCTATTTACATTCCTAACGATAAAAGTATAAAAGCTCGACCTACAACAAGCACTGCAAAAGAAGCCCTGTTCAGTATACTGGAAAATCGTATTGAGTTTGAAGATTTAGAAGTTTTAGACCTTTTTTCGGGTTCTGGAGGAATTGCTTATGAATTCAGCTCAAGAGGAGCTAAAATAGTAACC
>Ga0206677_10000909_pt1 | contig 28024 bp, 25 predicted proteins | sample M130m12015metaG_FD_155475 | JGI IMG/M metagenome (GOLD analysis project Ga0206677, IMG submission 155475) | Ammonia-oxidizing marine archaeal communities from Monterey Bay, California, United States - M1 30m 12015 | ecosystem: Environmental > Aquatic > Marine > Intertidal zone | place: USA...
CGAGAACAAGACGTGGCGCTGGTAACTACATTGTTGTTTCTCCAGAAGCACTTACAATTTTACAAAGTGCATCTACTTCAACATTTGCAAGAACAACTGAAGGATCTTTTGAAGCACCTACAAATACTAAATTTGTTGGTACACTAAACGGATCAATCAAAGTATTTGCTGATAACTATGCGGCTGACGGTACTAAAGTACTAGTTGGTTACAAAGGATCAAGCGAAACTGATGCTCCTGCATTCTACTGTCCATACATTCCATTAATGAGCACAGGCCCAGTAATGGATCCATCAAGTTTTGAACCAGTAGTAAGTTTCATGACCAGATACGGTTATAAAGAACTTACAAATACTGCATCATCTCTTGGTAATGCGGCGGATTACGTTGATGCTGTTACTTTAAGTAACGTTGCATTCCAGTAAGCCTTAAAACTTATTGGTCTCGTAGACCAGTTACTAGTTTAACTAGAAACATTAAAAGAGGACTTTTTAAGTCCTCTTTTTTTGACTTTAATTTCTTATTGGTAAAAAATGATAAATAGTCTTTATATATTAAAGGGATTACAATAAATGGCAACAAACAATACCTATATAAATGCACAAGACGACTTTATTGTTAAGGGAAACCTCACAGTTGAAGGTAACGTTACTCAGGTTAGTACAACTATTAATGAAAACAGAGTAGCGGCTGAAGAATTTATTATTAACTCTGATGGTGAAAACACCACAGCAAAGATAACTTTTAACAGTAACAATACGTTTGCAAATATAAGTTACCTAACAGGAGGCAACTTAGTTGTTGAACCTAACTTACAAGGTAATATTATTATTGGTGCAGGCCAAACACTAACAGTGGCAAGTGGTGCCAGCATTTCAGGAAATGTATTTACTGGTAGTTTGGCAGGTGTGGCAGATGAAGCCAAAATGTTTACCAATTCGGTTGAAGTAACTTTAGCCGGTGATGCCACAAGTACAGGTGGACAATTTCAGGGTGCTGGAAATGTAGCAACTTTACAAACAACATTAGCCTCTGTAAATTCTAATCCAGGAAGTTACGGAGATGCTACAACTGTTCCAGTAATTACAGTAGATGCAAAAGGTAGAATAACAGCCGCAAGTGAAATAGCAGTAAGTGTCACAGCATCACAAGTATCAGATTTTACAAGTGCGGCAAGAGCCGTAAATTCAGGAAGTTTAGGTGTCAATTATAATTCAACAACAGGTGCTATATCATTAACACAGTTTGGTGGTGCAGGACAATATGGTAGTGCAACAGCAGTACCTCAAATTGTTGTTGATAATGGCGGAAGAATATCCTCATCAAGTAATGTTAATATACAGTTACCTAAATCACAAGTAACAAATTTTGACTCAGAAGTAAGAACATTAATTCAACTTACTGATGCAGGTGGTGACGGAAGTTTAACATATAATAGCGGTTCTGGTACGTTTGTGTTTACAGGTGTAGCACCTAGTGAGACAAGAGCTCACTTTAGTGCTGTAAATGTAAGTGGTGACGGAAGCCTGGCATACAATAACGGAACTGGTGCTTTTTCATACACAGGCCCAAGTGCGGCAGAAACAAGAGCTCACTTTAGCGGTGGTTCAGGTATCGATATTAATTCAGGTGTTATAACACCAGATAGTACAGTAGTTAGAACAAGTGGTAATCAAACTATTGCTGGGAATAAAACTTTATCTGGTGATACAGTATTTACTGGTGAAGTTGATTTAACAGGTGCAACTATACCTGGCACAGTAACATTTAGTGGTAATATTGTAGCAACAAATATTGATACAGTAACCCAAACAGATTCACTTATTACAGATAATAACATTTATCTTAATAAAGGCGGCTCAGATAGAGACGCAAAAATACATGTACAGCATACTGGTGCAAACGTTTATTTAAAATGGGACGAAGGCACAGACAGATGGCAGTTTAGTAATAACGGGTCAACAGATAATGACTTATTACTTAAAACAGATTTTAGTGCAAGTAGTGGAATAAATTATAATAGTTCTACTGGAGCCTTTACAGCAGATACCTCAGAAATAAGAGGATTATTTAGTGGCAGTACAGGAATAACATTAAGCAGTGGTGCAATTAGCATTACTAATAGTGGCGTAAGTGCCGCAACATACGGAAGTGCAACAGCAGTTCCACAAGTAGCCATAAATGCACAAGGACAAATAACAAGTGCATCAGCAGTAAACATTGCAATACCAAGTTCAGCAATTACAGATTTTAATAGTGCTGTAGGCACAAGAGTAGATGCAGAATTAACTGGTGGCGACGGAATAGATTATACTGCAGGAACAATTGATGTTGACTCTACAGTAATCAGAACAACAGGCAATCAAAGTTTAGCAGGTGATAAAACATTCACAGGTAAACTAGTAGTACCTACAACTGCAACAACAGAAGCAAATGCTCTTTACTCAGACGGTAACGAAGCATACATTTATATAAATGGTGTTGCAAAACAAATTACACCAACAGCAAGTGTTGGTAGTGTGGAAGATGTTGGTACAGGTGAAATAGATATCTATGCTGGAAGCAGAGTAGCAAGTAATGTTACATATCATGGTATAAAAAGTTTAAGTAGTGGAACATATACAAGTGTTTCAGAAAATGCTAATGTTGTAACAGTTGAAGGTGACATAACTGCAATAAGAGGTGCCTTTAGTGCCGTAGATAATGCAGGTGACGGAACATTCACATATAATAGTTCAACAGGTGCATTTAGTTATTCAGGAATATCAACGGCACAAGTTAGAACTAATTTTAGTGCTAGTGGTAGTATAAGTTACGATAGTGGAACTGGCGTATTTACAAGTTCAGCAGATAATTATTCTAATTGGCAACTTAATACAGATTCAGGAAGTGCTAATGCAATAACTAGTGGCGAAATAGTTACATTTAGTGGTGGTACAGGTATAAATGTCTCTAACAATGGTAATACAGTTACTATTGCAAGTACTAATACAGCAGATATTACTGCCGTTACAGCCGGAACTGGTTTAACAGGTGGTGGTACTTCTGGTGCAGTAACACTAACAGCAAATGCATCTTACATCAGAACATTGTTTAATGGTGGTGGAGATATTGCATATGATCCAAACACTGGTACAATTAGTTTTACTAATGACGCAGGTGATATTACTGCCGTTACAGCAGGAACAAATTTAACAGGTGGCGGTACAACAGGTGCAGTAACACTTAATTTAGATACTAGCTCAGACATAGACATGAATGGTAACAAAGTACTGTTTGGTAACATGTACGGAACAGAAGGAGCATTACCAAGTGCAAGTACATATCACGGAATGTTTGCACATGTACATGGTACTGGTAAAGGATACTTTGCACATGGTGGCAACTGGATTAAATTATTAGATGAAACAAGTTCAGATACAGATGATTTAACTGAAGGTTCAAGCAACCTTTATCACACAACAGCAAGAGTAAGAGCGGCAATTAGTGCCACAGCACCATTAAGTTATAATTCTAGTACAGGTGTAATAAGTTTAACAGAAGTAGGAGATATTACTCAAGTTAATATTACAGCAGGAACAGGATTATCAGGAAGTGTTAATACAACTACTGGTGCCCATACTCAAACTATAGATTTAATGGAAGCAACAAGTTCAGCACTTGGTGGTATAAAAGTTGGATATACAGAAAATAGTCAAAATTATCCTGTAGAATTAAGTAGTGGAAAAGCATTTGTAAGTGTACCTTGGGTAGATACAAATACTAATACTACTTATAGTGCAGGTACAGGATTAAGTTTAAATGGTACACAATTTAATGTTGGTGACCTAACTGTAGACGAATTAGCACCAGCATTTATTATCAAAAGTACAGAGTCATTTGCAAATAATGATACAACAATAATGACTTCAGCGGCTATTGAAGATAAAATTTTAAGTTACGGCTATACAACAGATGTTGGTGACATCACAGGTGTTACAGCCGGTACAGGTTTAAGTGGCGGTGGTTCAAGTGGTAGTGTTACACTTAATGTAAGTGGATTAACAGTTTCTGAATTAGCAGGTAGCACATTACAAACAAGTGGCGAATCATTTGCAGATAATGATACATCATTAATGACATCAGCGGCAATCCAAGATAAAATTACAAGTTACGGTTATACAACAACAGTTGGTGATATAACGGCCGTTGTAGCAGGTAATGGTTTAAGTGGTGGTGCTTCATCAGGTAGTGCAACATTAAACGTTGACCTAACAGATACAGCAGTATTTACAAGTACTAATACAGCAAGTAAGGCCGTAGTCAGAGACGGTAGTGGTAATTTTGCGGCAGGTACAATTAGTGCAACAGCAACACAGGCTCAATATGCGGATTTGGCTGAGAACTATGTAGCAGATGCAGATTATGAACCAGGAACAGTTTTAATACTTGGTGGAGAGCATGAAGTAACTACAACAGACGAAGCAGGAAGTTATAAAGCAGTTGGTGTAGTTAGTACAGATCCAGCACACTTAATGAATTCAACATGTGAAGGCGAACATGTAGTAGCAGTAGCATTACGTGGAAGAGTTCCTTGTAAAGTAATTGGTAATGTAAACAAAGGCGATGTACTTGTTGCTAGTGATACTCCAGGGTATGCAATGGTAGGTTCTATGGCACATACATTAAGTCCTCTACAAATAGTGGGCAGAGCAATAACCAGTAAACTAGATGCCGGCAATGGCGTGGTAGAAATTATAGTTTAATGAAAATAATTAAATCCGATACTCCTCGTGATGTTGTATTACATGAAGATGAGTATCCGGCTAATTTAGAACCCACAGATGTTGTAGAAATATTTGAAACTCCTTTAACAGGTACTTATAATTGGGATTATACAGTACAAGACAATCGCATTAAAAAACTATACGAATTAGGTAAAAAACTTAACTGGAATGTAGAAGTGGATGTTGATTGGACTCCAGAATACAAAGGCATGAATTCTGAAGAGTTTGAATTTGAAAATACACAATGGGATAATCATCCTGTATATAGTAAAATGGATAAAGAAACTAAGTTAGAGTTTCTTACCGATTTAAATAGTTGGGCACTCAGCCAATTCTTACATGGAGAGCAAGGTGCTTTACTCGTAGCAAGTCAGTTGGCCAGTTGTGCTCCTACATTTAATGCTAAACTGTATGCGGCCTCACAAACATTTGATGAAGCAAGACACGTAGAAGCCTTTAACAAATACTTACAAACCAGAATTAAACGTACATGGCCTATTGGCACAGCACTTAAAGGACTATTAGACAAAATACTTACAGACCCACGATGGGATTTAAAGTTTATTGGTATGCAAATTGTTATAGAAGGTCTAGCATTAGCGGCCTTTAATGCCGCCAAAACAGGAACAAGTGATCCTGTACTATATGAAATGTTAGATTATATTATCAGAGACGAAGCCAGACATGTTACCTTTGGTGTAAACTACTTAGAAGAATATGTAAAAACACTTACAGAACAAGAACGCCAAGACAGAGCTCAATTTGCCTTAGAGGCCTGTACTGTGAGCAGAAACAGATTAAGAGCATATGATGTTTGGGAAAAATATGGCATGGACATAGAACAAACAGAAGCATATCAGAAAGAACATATATTTCAAACACAATTTCAAGATGTATTATTCAGTCGAATAATGCCCAACCTAAAAAGAATAGGACTACTAACAGACGAACTTATACCTGAATATGAAAAATTAGGTGTAATGGGTTATGCAGATGGTGACTCAGATTTCGAAACTAGTTGGGAAGAACTATCAAAACCACTTAAAACTATATAAAAAGATAAATAGAAGTAGACGGAGAAGACTGTGTCGACACTCATGGATTGGCCATGAAGACACAGACATCGGTTCGTAAGGCATGGTGTCCTTATCACAACTCGATGAACTGACCTGGATATAAAAGTATGGCGATTTTTGGAAATTTTAAGGGTACCACGCAGTCTGAATTTCAGATTGGGAAAAACTCTGAAGGCTCGAAAATCTCTACCGGCACCCAGCCAAGTAGCGGTATCTCTCAAGGCGATGTTTATGTAGATAGTTCTAATTCGACTTTACAAATCTATAACAATGCTTGGGTAAGTGTAGGAAGTACTTTGACAGACTTGAACGTTGATTCTGGTACATTATTTGTAGACAGTAGCAATGACACAGTCTCCGTCGGCTCAACTAGTTCTAACGATAAACTATTTGTAAATGGTAGTTTACGATTAGGAACAAATCCAACATTAAAATTTAGTGGTGCATATTTAGATGTAACCCACAGTAACGGAACTGCTACCCAGTTAAGAGTAAGAGATAACGGTTCCAGCTCAGACCCAATTTTTAAAGTATACAATGCAAGTAATAGTGCTGAAGTATTTAAAGTACAAGGTAGTACTACTACTATCAATAATGCTTATGCCTTACCAACAGCAGATGGTAGTGCAAATCAAGTTTTAAAAACAGACGGTTCTGGGATATTAAGTTTTGGCTCTATTCCTGCAAGTGGAAGTAATACCCAAGTACAATTTAATGATGGCGGTGACCTAGCAGGAGATTCAGACTTTACGTTTGATAAATCAGACAATACATTAACAGTAACTAATTTAGATGTATTAGGCACATTTAGCCATGTAGAAGATTATGGATTAATATCACAAGCAACTAATGTAACCATTGATATGGGTAACATAACCACTGATGATAGACAGCCTACATCACATGATAGTTATACAGTTTCAGAAGCAGGATCAATTTCAGGAATGAGTTCAGGCGATATGATTTTTGTAAGTGATGAAACGGGAGGAGCCACTATGGCATTTTATGATGGCTCAAACTGGAGACGAATCCAGGACAGAGCAGTAATAAGTTAATTTAATTAAACAGGAACACACATGCCAAGAGCAAAAAAGACTGTAAAGAAAGAAACAGTAAAGAAGGTACCAGAAAAGAAAGTAGTAAAGAATCCGGTAGCCAAATCTACAGAAGTAGATTCAAAAAAATTAAAAGCCGCTCTAAAAAAAGAGTTAAAGAAAGAATTACAAGAACAGTTAGAGGAAACATTACTTTCATTTGAATTTGAACCTGCAGAAAAACCTAACATAGATTTAACAGAATTAAAGTTACAGATTAGGGCAGAAGTAGAAAGTGAATTTAATGCTAAATTAAAGCAGTTAGAAAGTATGCAACGAGGTGAGAGCCAAGTTCTTAATATGTCTAACAGTTTGGTAGATATTAGTGCCACAGTAGATGGCATAACTGTAAAGAAAGCACAATCAGATGATGTTGTCTTTACACTTACTAATAATGGTGCATTGGCTTTTGGAAACAGATCGCCAAGGACAACAGGATTAGGTACAGCACACTTTAGAATGAAAGGTGCTGGAAAGTCGCCAATTCCAACTAATGGAGATGGAAGTACAAGAGGTGTTGTAATAGAAGGCGACGGTGATGATACAAATACATTTATTTTCAGAGCATTAAGTACTGGAAATAGACAGGGTTTTAATGTAGGCAGTACAGGAAAAGTTTTATTAGGAACAAATCAAGATCCTGATAATAGTTTGTTTACTGCATATAATAATGATTTTGATGTAGATGGATTTAATATAGTTACAGCAAGTAAGTACAATGCTGGTAATGTATTAAATTTACAACATGCATCAGATGTAAGTGACGCCTATAATTTTATAGATGCTAAAAATAATTGCAATGAAGATATCAAAGCAAGTATGTTTAGAGTAACTGGATCAGGCGAAACGTTTACACACAAAGGATTTTTTAGTAATAGTTCAGGTTATGCAGAAGTTTTTGAATGGGCAGATGGTAATCCAAGAGAGGAAGATAGAACAGGATTAACAGTTGCAATAAATGATGCAGGTGAACTTATAGATGCTAATGATGATAATGAAAACATAATTGGTGTAGTAGTTGAGAGTGCGGCAATTATAGGTAATACAGGTTGGAATATTTGGCAAGACAAATATAATATGGACAATAAAAAGTCCACAAAGTATAAAGTTGTTGAATGGAAAGATGAATCAGGTGTGCTACATAGTGAATATGTATCAAGTTTAAGTCCTAATTTTGCCTTACCAGAAGATGCCATAATATATGAGACAAGTGAAAATGGATCAGAGTTAAGAAGACCAGTAATGCCTATAAATTACGACACAGACAGAGAGTATATACCAAGAGTTAAAAGAGGATGGACACTAGTAGCATTAAAGGGTACAGTGAGCATGTACAGAGGACAAAATATAAGAAGTTCCTGGATTAAGGTCAGGGACTTAAATGACGAATTAGAACAGCGGATTTTACTATAATGATAAATACATTATATAAATTTTGCTAATAAGATATATTAGGGGTAAAAAATGGCAACAGCAATTCAAAGACGTCGAGGTACAGCCACCCAGCACGGATCATTTACTGGTCTTGCAGGTGAGATTACGATCGATACAACAAACAATACAGTCCGTGTACATGATGGCTCAACAGCAGGTGGACACAGACTAGCAAAACATTCAGAAATTACAGCATTAGGTGAAGGTGATATTACAGGAATTGTTGCAGGAGCAGGTTTAACCGGTGACGCAACTTCAGGTGATGCAACATTGGCCGTAGGTGCTGGTACAGGTATTACTGTTAATGCAAATGATGTAGCAATTAATACTGCAACAGTTAGAGGACTGTTTAGTGCAAGTGGCGACTTAACATATAACAGCGGTACTGGTGCATTTAGTTTTACCAATGACGCAGGTGATATTGAAGGCGTAACAGCAGGCTCAGGTATGAGTGGTGGCGGTACATCAGGTACAGTTACAGTAGCAGTAGACCATGAAGCATTTTCAGGTAACTTGATACCAAGTTCAAACAATACATTCCAATTAGGTAGTGCAACTCATGTTTGGAAAGACGTATTTGTAGGACCAGGTTCCTTATACGTTAATGGACAACAAGTATTATCAGATAATTCAGGTACAATCCAAGTTAGTGCTGATAACAACCAAAACATCAGTGTTTTAACAACTGGTTCAGGTGATGTTGAATTAACAGCAGGTGGAAGTATACAACTTAAATCAGATGTTGTTTTAAGTGCAGGTAAGACTATTTCACAAGTAGGTGGTCTAGTACAAGCATCTAACATCAATATGAACAGCAACAGTATTAACAATTTGGATGATCCAGTAGCGGCACAAGACGGTGCAACTAAGGCCTATGTTGATGCCCAAATCTTAACAAAAGATAATACAGACGAAATTACAGAAGGTTCAAATAACCTTTATTATACAGACGCAAGAGCAGATGCTAGAATTACAAATGCATTAGTTGACGAAGACAACATGGCATCAAATAGTGCTACTAAACTTCCATCACAGCAATCAGTTAAAGCATACGTAGATGCACAAACAACAGACGAAACAGCAGAAGGTGGAAACCTTTACTTTACAGTTGCTAGAGCAAGAACTTCAGTAAGTGTTACTGATGCAGGTGGAGACGGAAGTTTAGCATACAATAATACTTCAGGTGTTATTACTTATACAGGCCCAAGTGCAAGTGAAGTAAGAGCTCATGTTAGTGCTGGTGACGGTTTAGATGTTAGTAGTGGTGCTTTCTCAGTAGACAATACTGTAGTAAGAACAACTGGCGCTCAAACAGTTGCAGGTGCTAAAACATTTAGTAACGATGCAATCTTTAACGGTAACTTAACAGTAAATGGTACACAGACTACTGTTAATACAGAAACATTAACAGTTGACGACAATTTAATTGTACTTAATAACAACGAATCAGGAACCCCTTCTGAAGACGCTGGTATTGAAGTAGAAAGAGGAACGGCAACTAACGTAAAATTACAGTTTAAAGAAAGTACAGATAGATGGCAGTTTACAAATGACGGGTCAACATATTTTAGTTTACCAACAAGTACAGCCGATATAACAGAAAATACAAATCTTTATTATACAGATGCAAGAGCAGACGCTAGAGTAGATGCAGGATTTTCTGCTAAAGATACTGATAACCTTTCAGAAGGTTCAAGTAACTTATACTATACAGATGCAAGAGCAGATGCTAGAGTACAAGCGGCTATTGTCGATTCAGATACTTTTGCAGGTGCTAGTGCAACTAATGTACCATCAGCAGAATCAACAAAAGCATACGTAGATGCACAAACAACAGACGAAACAGCAGAAGGCTCAACTAACCTTTATTATACAAATGCAAGAGCAGACGCAAGGATTACAAATGCATTAATTGATGAAGATGATATGTCTTCAAATAGTGCTACTAAATTACCAAGTCAGCAATCAGTAAAAGCATACGTTGATTCACAAGTTGATACAGTAGATCATTTAAGTGAATTAGGTGGTAATACAGATAACGTATCAGAAGGTTCAAGTAACCTTTATTATACAAATGCCAGAGCAGATGCTAGAGTACAGGCGGCCATTGTCGATTCTGATACTTTCTCAGGTGCAAGTGCAACTAATGTACCATCAGCAGAATCAACAAAAGCATACGTAGACGCTCAAGTGGCGGCCAAAGATGCATTAGGTGAACTAAGTGGTGACTCAGATGATATTACTGAAGGTTCAACAAACTTATTCCACACAACTGCAAGAGCAAGAGCGGCAGTAAGTGGTACTTTTGTAAGTGGCGACGGAGCATTTAGTTACAACAGTTCAACTGGTGTGTTCTCGATGACAGGACCAACAGCATCAGAAACAAGAGCTCACTTTAGTGCAGGAACAGGTATTAATTTAAGTAGTGGTGCTATTAGCACTAACGACGGCGCAATTGACATCCATGCTTTAAGTGGATATGTTGCAAACGAACATATTGATCATTCAGGTGTTAATTTATCAGCAGGTGCAGGTCTTACAGGTGGTGGTGACATCACAGCAAGTAGAGGTTTTGCAGTTGGACAAGGTGACGGTATTAGTGTTGCCGCAGATGCAGTAGCAGTTGACAGTTCAGTTGTTAGAACATCAGGAGCACAAAGTATTGGTGGTGCTAAAACATTTAGTGATGACGCAATATTTAGTGGAAATATTACAATTAATGGTACACAAACCATTATTAATACAGAAACATTAACAGTTGATGATAACATCATTGTACTTAATAACAACGAATCAGGAACCCCTTCTGAAGATGCTGGTATTGAAGTAGAACGTGGATCATCTACTAATGTTAAATTACAATGGGACGAAAGTGCAGATGTTTGGCAGTTCACAAATGACGGTTCAACATACTACTCGATTCCTACAACAGCAAATATAAGATCAGGTATTAGTGTTACTGACGCAGGTGGAGATGGAAGTCTCGCATATAATAGTAGCACAGGTGTAATTACTTACACAGGACCAAGTGCCGCAGAATCAAGAGCCCACATCAGTGTTACTGATGCAGGTGGCGATGGCTCAATGTCATACAACAGTACAAGTGGTGTTATTACTTACACAGGACCAAGTGCCGCACAAGTAAGAGCACATTTGAGTGCTAGTGATAATGGTGGTGACGGTTCATTTAGTTATGATAACAGCACAGGTGTTATTAGTTACACAGGACCAAGTGCCGCAGAAACAAGAGCTCACATCAGTGTTACTGATTCAGGCGGAGATGGTTCATTATCATATAGTGCAGGAACAGGTGTTATAACATATACAGGCCCAAGTGCAAGTGAAACTAGAGCACACTTTAGTGGTGGTACAAGTATTACTTTAAGTTCAGGTGAGATTAGTGTTACAGCAGGTAGTATTGGTGCTACACAACTAGCGGCAACTACAGTATCAGCAGGAACATACGCAGATGCAGATTCAGTAGCACAATTTACAGTTGATGCAGATGGACGTATAACAGGTGCAAGTAACATAGATATAGCCATTGGTGCAGGTGCAGTTAGTGGACTAGCAAGTTCGGCTACAACAGATACTACAAGTGCAAGTAATATTAGTTCAGGTACTTTAAATAGTGCTAGACTACCAGACTTAGCAGTTAGTGACTTTGGCGGAGCGGCTATACAAACTGGTTCAGAATCATTTAGTGATAGTGACTCAGTACTTATGACAGCGGCGGCAGTTCAAGATAAAATTACAAGTTATGGTTATACAACTACAACAGGTGATATTACTGGAGTAACAGCAGGTACAGGACTTTCTGGAGGTGGTACATCAGGTGGTGTTACACTTAATGTTGGTGGACTAACAGTTTCAGAACTATCAAGTGGTACATTACAAACAAGTGGTGAAAGTTTTGTAGATAATGATACAACGTTAATGACAGCGGCGGCTATCCAAGATAAGATCCAATCATTTGGTTATTCAACAACAGTTGGTGATATTACAGCCGTAACAGCAGGTTCAGGTATAAGTGGCGGCGGTTCATCAGGTGGTGTTACAGTAAACGTTGATTTAACTGATACTGGAGTGTTTGCAAGTACAAATACAGCAAGTAGAGCAGTAGTTAGAGATGGAAGTGGTAACTTTGCCGCAGGAACCATAACTGCTACAGCAACACAGGCTCAATATGCGGATTTGGCTGAGAAATACGAAACAGATGAAGAGTATGAGCCAGGAACAGTTGTAATGCTAGGTGGAGATAAAGAAGCCACAGCATGTGACCAAGAAGGAACTCATAAAGTACTTGGTGTTATTAGTACAGACCCAGCATATATGATGAACAGTGAAGCAGAAGGACAATATGTTGCTTTAACAGGAAGAGTACCGTGTAAGGTAGTTGGAAAAGTTGAAAAAGGTGACATAATGGTTGCATCAGAAGAATCAGGATGTGCGGCAGTAAACAATAGTGCTAGACCAGGTTCAATCCTAGGTAAAGCAATAGGTGAACATCCAGAAGGCGAAGGCCCTGGAATTATTGAAGTACTTGTTTCATTAATGTAAGCATACAAAAAATTTAAAAGGAGCATTTATTTGCTCCTTTTTTTTGACTTGCTTTTCTAACGCAATTTTATTACATGAAAATGATAAATACTGACTAGTAACACACAAACAAGGAGTAGCATGGAAGATATCTTTAAATTAATTGCGGAGGTAGGAGCCCCCATCGCCGGAAGTATGGCAATGGGATTTTTTATCTTTTTAGTTATTAAACAGATAATGCAAGGTATTGTCGATCAGGTTAAAACCTTAACCATTTTCTGTAAAAGTTTAGAAGCCAGGGCAAGTACCATGAGTAATGAAATGATGAAAATTGATTTACTGGTGAGTAGTGCTTTGGAATTAAGACCAGATATCGAACGTATAGCAAGAGCAGAAAACTTTGTAGAAGATGGCAAAGTAGATGCTAGGAGAGATTAATGGAAGATGTAGGTGCATTAATTTCTGAATTTGGTTTTCCAGTTGTAATGACTGTAGGACTGGGTTACTTTATATATTTTATATGGAACTTTATTGGAGAACATATAGATCCTGCATTAGAAGAAATGCATTTTGCACTTATAAGAGTTATAGATAAAACTCGTATGTTAGATCAGGATATGATACGTTTGCAACAGAAAGTAAACGTAGTGTTGGAATACAAAGCAACACAAAAAATACTGGAGCAAGATAAAATGAAAGAGGCTCTGGAAAAACAGGAAGGGAAGAAGAAATGAAAATAATATTACCAGTATGTTTTTTACTAGGACTTTTTAGTTTTAGTCTACAAGCAGATGAAATTAAATTTAAATTTAAGAATCCTAGTTTTAGCGGACAAGGAACAGGTGCTCATTATTTGACTATTGAGAACCAGGAAAAGTCACGTAAGGATAAAATTAAAGCAGATATAGAAGCGGCCTTAAAGGCGGCTGAACGAGCAGATCAAAATAGCACGATTAATAAATTTATTAGAAATTTGGAGAGTAGGATTTATTCACAAATTTCTAAAGGATTAGTTGATAGTATGTTTTGTGATCCTGCAACCGTAATTAGTTGTACTGGATCAACAAGTGGAGCATTTGATATTGAAGGTAATACAGTTACCTATGAAGTTATTACAAATGCAGATGGGTTAGAAGTAATTAAACTTACTATTGTAGACCCAGATGGAACAATAACAACAATAGAAATACCAATTGGTATTGGCCAAATTGCAGGTGGTTAATGACTAAAAATATTTTAATAGCACTAATAGGTGTTTTATATTTAAGTGGTTGTGCCAGTATCGCTATTCCGGGCGATGAGATGTGCCAAACAGACTTTCTTGAGTGTGTTGAAGAACCTAAGAAAGTTGAACTACCCACATATAGAAAACTTAGATATTTGCCACCGGCAGAAGTTATGCCTGTGGTTGCTATATATCAATTTGGAGATGGCACAGGCCAAAGAAAAAGTCAAGACGGAGTTGCTAGTTTTAGTACAGCAGTAACGCAAGACGCAAAAAGTTTATTAGTAGACGCTCTTAAGGCGGCAGGTTCAGGTAGTGATGCCAAAGGAACTTGGTTTAGAGTAGTTGAAAGAGGACTAGGTTTAGATAACCTAGTTAGAGAAAGACAAATAGTTCGAAGTACTAGATCCGAAACTGCCAAGCAGAACGGACTAGAGGAGTTTCAAGAACTACAGCCAATGTTATTTGCTGGTATGATATTAGAAGGTGGTGTTATAGGATACGACACTAATATTGAATCAGGAGGTACAGGGGCAAGATATTTGGGTATTGGGACAACAAACCAATATCGAAGAGATAGCATAGTAATATCACTTCGTGCTGTAAGCACACTTACAGGTGAAGTTATATTAAACGTGCAAACACAAAAAACTGTTTTAAGTTCAGGACAAGCAGGAGACGTATTTAGATTTGTAGATATGGATACTCGTTTGTTAGAACTTGAAAGCGGTATGACACAGAATGAAAGTGTAACATTTGCAGTCCGATCAGCGATCGAGGCCGCGGTGTTAGAACTTATTAGGCAAGGTGATGAAAGAGGATATTGGAAGATTGTTTATCCTGAGGATTGGGACCAACAAGTTGCAGAACAAGAACAAGCATACTGGATGAGTCTTAAAGAAGCAGGCAATCTTACTGACGAGGAAGATGAAGAACAGTACTCTAAAGATCCAAATGATTTACCTTTGTGGAAACGCATTCTTTTAAAGAATGAAAATAAACCAATATTGGAGAAAAATAATGAAGATAATTAAAAACTTAGCGGTTGGTGTCTTCGCATTAATAGGACTTATGTCTAACCCAGTAATTGCTGATGACAACGAAGTGTTAATAGATCAGGAAGGTGATAACCTTACATTAACAATTCTACAAGCAGGTACAGGTAATACTGTGTCTGGTAATAGCGGTGCAACAGCAGACTTAACACTTACTGGTAACAACATAATATTAGACCTTATACAAGACGGTGACAACAATGATTTCTTTGGTGCACTTGTTTTGGACGGTTCAGGATCAACTGTGTTAGATTTTTACAATCTAGGAGATGGCAACATCTTTGATTTTGACGTAGGGGATAATAGTGCCGATAATGCTGATATGCTTTCAAGCATTCAGGGTGACGGTAACTTATTTGACATAGGTATAGGTGAAAATGCCAGTGCAGAAGGTTTAAACTTTGATTTAGTAATACTAGGTGACAGAAATGATTTCGACACTAGTTTTACAAATAGTAAAGTTTGGGCGGCGGCTGGAGATGGTGACTCTTGTGGAACAAACTGTACAGGTTCAAGTGCAATGGTAGGTATCTTAGTTGATGCAGACAACGTTGTATGGAACTTTGATATTACAGGTGATGACAATGCTTTTGCTACTAATCAAAGTGGTAACAGTGATCACAGTTTAACAGTAGACTTAACAGGTAGTGATGGAGATTTCCAGTTCACTCAGAATATGACTACAACCTGTTCACCTGCATGTCACGGTATTATTAATGTCGAGTTAGACAGCGAAAATGCTTCAGTTAGTATTAAACAAACCGACTAATCTTTTAGTCGCAGTTTTACTAATTGCAATCGGAAATGTTTATGCCGCCGATGATTCAATTGGCGGCATAATTGAGCAAAGTGGAAAGGCTGGAAATATATTTCGCCTCTCAGGTGAAGAATTAACAGCAACATTACAAACAGACATAGTAAGTTTTGACGAAGTTGAAACAGAGAACGGCAGGCTTAAAATACAGTTTGTTGATGAAACACAGGTCAGTTTAACAGAACACACATATATGGAAATAGACGAGTATGTTTATGACCCAGACCCAAGTAAAAGTAAAATGGCAATGAACTTTGTGCAAGGGACTGCACGGTTTGCCACAGGCGGGTTAGGTTTAGTACCAAAAGAAAATATAGTTATACAAACTCCTACTGCCACAATAGGTATTAGGGGAACAGATTTTACTACAACAGTTGACGAATTGGGTAGAAGTTTAGTTATATTATTACCAGATGCTAATTGCGATGACAAAGTAAAATTAGAGGAAGGGTGTAGGCCCAGTGGTAGTATAACAGTTACTAATGATGGCGGAACAGTAACATTAGAAGAAGCCTTTCAGGCAGTGATGGTTAGTACATTTGAACAAGCACCAACACAACCTGTAACATTAGTAGACTTAGATTTAAATCAGATAGACAATATGTTTATTATAAGTAAGCCTGACGAAATAGTACAGGCAGAAGAAGAACAAGCAGATCAATTAAAAGGAGATGGTGGCTTGTTAGACTTTAACGGATTAGATATAGACCTTTTAGAAATTGAAGGATTAGACGAACAAGCAGAACGTGAATTAGAATTTTCAGAATTAGATATAAACTTTTTAGATGTTGACTTCTTAAGGGATTTATTAGAGGTTATGGAAGAAGCAGATACTTTAGGTACACGAGAAGAAGCCACAGCAGGTGATAGATTAGTAGACAGAGCATTTGGATTACAGCCTGATAATCAGTTTAATATTGTACCTGATGTAGATGGTAAAGTATTCTTTTTAAGGCAAGGTACAAACTATGTTAGTTTAAAAATAAAAAGAGGCAATTCAGGACAAATAGAAGTCAGTGATAAAGATTTAGGAGATACTATAATGTGCCTTAATGAATGTGAAGGAATATTCATTAGTATCACACAAGAGTAATAAATAGTAATATGAGCATAGATAAGCAACTTAGTGAAATGAGACCCAAAGATACTCCACTACTATTATTAGGATATATCATATTGGGTATGTTTTTATTAATACCTTTATCAGCAAATGCAGATGATAATGAAGTATATTTAGGTAACATAAGTGGTGATAATTTAGAACTAGACATACTACAAGCAGGTACTGATAACACAGTCACAGGTATATCAACCTCAAGCCAGTTTGCAGGAGACGACAATACTTTACATATTATGCAAACAGGTACTAGTAATCTGTTTGAAGGTAATTGGACCAGTGGCGGTCTTAATACTTTAAAAGTATTCCAAGGTGGCGGCGGTAATGATAATTTTGTTAGATTATCAGGATTTGGAACAAATAATACAGGACTTGTATTCCAAGGTATGCACCATGACGGCTCCATTGACACAGATGAAACAGGCGATCACGAAGCATATTGGACTGTAACAGGCGACTACAATGAGTTTTCTAGTTTTCAAACAGACACTAACCGAGATAGTGGAAATGGAGACAGTCATCACTTAGCAAATATAATTGATGGCGACTATAATGATGTTTGGCATAGACAAAGAGGCAAGGCAGGACACGACGGATTTATAGAAGTCACAGGCAATCACAATGATGTAATTTTAGACCAAAAAGGCAGTGGTGGTAAAAAATGGGCAGACATTGTTTTAGACGGCAATGGTCATAGTGTTGATATTAATCAACGTGGTACAAATTATGCTTCTGCAACAGTTGATTTAACATTTGGTACAGGTGCTTACACATTTGATTTAAATCAAAATGTTTCAACATCAGCAGTAACATATACTCTTACAGGTATATGTAATAATGGAGGAGGCTGTTCAGTTACAGTGAATCAGAATAACTAATGCAAAGTTTAGATGACTTAGGAAACCCACTACCATATGAATTAGGAGGATTTGAATGTCCTGAAGGTATGGTATGTGTAACAGAAGAAAGTTTCAACGAAATGCTAGAACCATATGACATGGAATACAGCACAGAAACATTACAACTGGAACCTATGGGAGATGCTGAAGCAGTATTAGACTTTACAACACAATTACTATTTTTAGACTTTTGGACTATTGCTTATCTGGCAATACCTCTCACAATATTTGCAGTCTATGGTTTGACTATATATGCAAGTTTCAAATGGATTCAAAAAAAGTTATCGTAATATATTGTTGACATAACGTAGTCTTTTTGTTATACTACTTAAACATATGAAACACATGATAAAGTGGCTGAAGATCACAGCCGGAATAAATTTATATCTATCGTTTGTAATGACACTTGTCTTTATAACTTTAATATTTGCAATAGTATCAGACTATAATTTAACTAATGCAGACGAATATGTGAGATTTCTCATAAAGGAAGAGTTAGATAGTCGTGATCAGTAAATTTACTAATAGTTTACGAGTGTACGGCGGCACAATCGCAATGGGTCATATACTTTTGTTTATAACAATGTTCCCTACAACATCTTTAATATTATTTGTATTTTTTATTCCATGTGCTTATATAGGCATAGTGATGTCTATTATACACCAAGTACATAAAGAATCAGGTTTTTCAGACCAAGCAATGTTCTTAAGTAATAATATGTTTATGACACCAGACTTGTCATTTTATGTAGTAGATAGTCCTTTAGAAATAGATTATGATATCGGAATACACTAAAAGTTTAAAAATATACGCCTACACTTTATTAGGTGGTCATTTTTTTATTCTTGCATATTTTTATCCACTGCTTCTATTAAAAATGATTTGTGTTCCTCTAATGTTTTTATTATTATATAAATGGGTAGAATTAATTTATACAATAGAACAATCAAACAGAGACAATTTAATAATGTTGATACACGCCACAGAAAACGAAAGTACAAGAGAAATTTTATTAACAGAATTGTGGTATGCTGATATGCACAGTTTAGGTGCAGAGCCTTTAAACGATCTTAGAATTTAACATATTTAGGTATAGTTTACTATACTAAAGTGATAAATAACTACTGTTATAAAGGCAGGTTGCTTTATAACACTTATATATAAGGAGATAAGGTATGAAGAATTTAACGACTGTCTTCGGTATGTTTAGTCTTTTTCTCATGACAAGTTGTGCCTCAGTTGGGGGTGTTTGGAATGCAGGAACAGAAGTTGTCACAGGTACTGTTGATGCAGTAGTTGGCGGAGCGGCTACAATAACTACAGCAGTTGCTGATGATGTTGTATCTGTTGGAACTTTAGCAATTGATACAGCACAGACTGTTGTTGTTGCTGGAGCAGACCTCGGAAAAGGTGTTGTGAAAACAGTTTCCGATGAAGTAGATAGACAAACAGACGAGCTACAAGACGAAGAAGAAGCACCAAAAAAGGACTAACCTTCTTAGATAGGATAAATGGTAAGAAGGAATTAAGTACCAAGGAGTTGGTGCAGTTACTTTTTGAAAATATGGACAAAATTGAAAAATATTGTTCTGAAAATCCTAAAGAGTGCGAGTAAACAATGATCAAAGCGGTAATAATATTTTTATTGTCGCTTTTTTCTTTGAATGCAATGTCATTAGATCTCACTTATAATCTTCCACTAGACCCGTATTACTGCGATAATAATCCACCAGAGTGCCAACAACTTCCAAGTAGCACATTTAAGTTTGATATGGATCAAAAAATAACAAAAGTTCAATGGGTTACATTTTTTACACTCCAAATATTAGATGCTTACTCAACATCACGAGCAATAAAGTATGATTGTATAAGAGAAATAAATCCATTATACACAGAACGTCCAAGTGATTCTAGGATAGTTGCAACAAAAACTTTAATACTGGCTCCATCATTGTTATATAACGATGGTTATAAAAAACTTACTCCAGAAGAATTAAATAGCACCAATATGCTATATATGTTTGTGGTAGTAAATAACTTTAGACTACTAAATGACGCCAAGCAAAATTGCAATAAAATACGATAAATATCGGTATGAAATGGTTATACAGTGGCTATGCGATAGCTCTATCTATTGTACTTTTACTTGTACTCAGAGTTGCAGATCCAACTCCAGTACAAAGTTTACGTGGACAAGTATTTGATAGTTATCAGCAATTAGACGAAATTTTACCTAGTAATGATATTGTATTATTAAACTTTGGTGAAAACACGTTAGCAACCTTTGGGCAATATCCTTTTCCCAGACAATATTATGCTCAGTTAGTTGTAGATGTTGCTAGTAAAAATAGTGGTGTTTTAGGTTGGACAATAATGTTTCCAGAATCAGATCGCTTTGGTGGAGATGAAGTATTTGGACAATACTTAGAACAAAATAAAGTAAATGTACAAGGAGCAAGGCGTAACCCTATTAATTTTAATGTTCTAAGTCAAACACCTAGTGTTAGAGGTATAAAAACATCAGGACCTCATATAGGCACAGGAACAGTAGGACCAGTACCTGCAAAAGACTATTTACTTAAATGGCCCAACTTAGTTACAAATATATCTATATTAGAGTCTGTAGTGAATGGTAAAGGTGTAAATGCTTCTGCCCCACAACCAGATAATCAAACAAGGACTTATCCATTAGCAATAACTGTAGAGGACAGAATTTATCCTAGTTTTGCAGTTGAAATGCTTAGGGTAAGCAGAGGGCAAAAAAGTTATATAGTTAAGACCAGTGAAATAGGTATACAAGAGGTTGCTGTTAAAGGAGTTGAACCAATAGTAACACAGCCAGATGGTACAGCATATATACGATTTAATAATAGTTTTGAAACTATAGAGTATACAGGTGCAGACAGCATACCAGATTTAGCAGGTAAAATGGTTATAGTAGGCGTAACAGCAGAGGGTATAGCAAACCCTGTACCAACGCCACGTGGAAACTTATATCCACAAGAGATACAAGCTCATATGCTACAGAACTTTATAAGTGGCAGTAACATAACACGAAGTCAAACAGCCGCGTTCTATGAGCTTCTGACAGCACTTCTGATAATGGTTCTAGTAGCAATAGCAGTATATAGACTCCCTTTACTACTAACGGCGCCAGTATCGTTGCTTATCTTGGGCGGAATAGGGTATTATAGTGTACATCTATATACAAGCCAGTTAGTATTATTAGATGCGTCTTTCCCTGTATTAAGTGGCTTTTTAGTATTCACACAGGCGGCATTTAATAACTTTTACAAACAGTTTAAATTACGTGAACAAATTAAAAAACAATTTGAGCATTACTTGGCACCAGCAATGGTTAAGAAGTTACAGAAAGATCCAAGTTTATTACGTTTAGGTGGCGACACAAGAACAATGACATACTTGTTCTCAGACATTCGTGGATTTACTCCGATATCGGAACAGTTTAAAACAGACCCACAAGGTTTGGGCAATCTTATTAATAGATATATGACACCAATGACTGATTTAGTTATGCGTAAAGAAGGAACAATAGACAAGTATATAGGCGATGCCTTAATGGCAATATGGAATGCTCCACTTGATGTAGACAATCATGCTCAGTTGGCAATAGAAACAGCACAGGAAATGGAAGTTGAACTAAAAAATCTTAATAAAGAACTTAAAGAAGACGGACTCATGGAGTTAGGTGTTGGTATAGGTATTAATACAGGAGATGCTGTAGTAGGTAATATGGGTAGTAACCAACGTTTTGATTATACTGTTTTAGGTGATAGTGTTAATTTAGCGGCGAGACTAGAAGCACAAACAAAAGAGTACGGTGTATTCTTTATGTTTACAGAACATACACTAAAACAGATTAGCACTCCAGAAAATTTAACTATGCTGGATAAAATAGCAGTAAAAGGACAAACTGATCCTGTAACAATTTATACTATACTAAATGATCACAAATATGCAAGAGTAGTAAACAGAATGGTTGATAGTTATCAAAACAGGGCATGGGCAGAGTGTTCACATCAAATAGAGATAATTAAAGATCATAAGTGGAACAATACTCTAGCAGATCTTTATGCAGAAAGAATTAAACAACCTATGCCTGTAGGAGATTGGGACGGAATAGAACGTAAAACATCTAAGTAATTATTCGTCTGGATGAAACTCTTTGATTCCTCTAAAAAATAAGTAATAGTGTTTAAAATCTTTTAATTGCTGTTTAGCATGAAAAAGTTCTAACGGTATTCCATCACCGTGATTTACTAATGGAAAGTAATATCTTTTAATTATACGTTCAAGTTTTCTAACATCTTTTGCTAAAGCATCTAAAATTATATTATTAAATTCAGTATCTTCAACTAAATCAATTAACCAATAATGGAATGGATTTTCAGGATTGTAACGCCTAGTTACATCACGTGATTGATAGTATAAAGCTCTTACAGGATTTATACCTGGTCGATAGGAATTCATTACTTCCTTAAATCTAAAACTTTCATGCTCAGTAGACATATTATTAACAACTCTAGCATAGTCTTTTTTCATTGCTGTTTTTAGGGACTCGATATTTTTGCCAATATTCTGGTGATACTCTTTTAGAAGTCTATTGAATATTTTCTGATACTTTGGTGATAACTTTTCATAATAGACATCCTTTATTTCGTCTATTTCTATTGCGCCTTCTAGTAATGTATGTGGAATTGTTTTTTGTCTTTGAAACTTGTCTAATTCGGTAGTTATCCGCAAAATAACAAAATCGATAATTTCGCCTTTGCTCATATGAAATATTTATCAGGAATTTATTTTAAGTATAGTGTGCAGTTTTTGTGTGCCACCATTCTTACTTAATGTAATTTTGGCACCATTGTGCAATGGTTTGGGCCATTGACCTATGTCTACCCAGGCGTATCCGGCACTTTCTCCATTTAATTTTGGTGGTTGGAATTCTTTATCTACCACATATACAAAACTGTAGTAATAAAAATTTTGATCTTTGCTTTGGTATACGTCTATAGGATTTAATTTTTGCAGTTCTGGAACAAATCCAATCTCTTCTTCTAACTCACGTTTAATACAGTTGTAAGGAGTTTCACCTTTCTCCATCATGCCTCCCCAAAAACCCCAAGTATGATTAAATCTTTTGTTGCCTTCTCTGAGTTGCAACATGCATCTGCCTGTGTCTTTGGCTAGGAAAACTACTCCAGCCGCCGTGGTATTCATTTATAAAACAAGTCTCCAATATCCTGGTTTGTATTCTCCCTCATAACTACTTATCCACTGAGTTCCAGTCCATTGATATTGTTTGGATGTAAATGTATTGTGCATATAATGTGTATTGCCCACTTGTGAACTAGCATCAAAGGATACTACCCAAGCACTACCATTATATTCTATAATGTCGTTCTCTGATGCATCTATATTCCAATTAGTATAACCAGATGCTGTAAGTGTTTCTGTAATAAGATATCTTTGACCATTTGCAGAAGCGGCCAATGTGCCGTCACCTGGATAATTACCTCTAGGGTCTATAATTTTATCAACATCATTTATTGTGTCTGTTGGTAAAGTATCTGTATCTAAATTAAAAATTAAATTTGAATTTGTGGTTGCGTCAACTGATACTGTACCAATAACTTCTCCCAGGAAATTATCTGTATCGTTACTTGTATTTAATTTTAATAAACTTGTAGTTCTTAAATCGCCTTGCATATCTGTAATGTCAGTCCAGGGTACTTCTATGCCTTGTTCATTTAATAATACTGCTGATGCACCACTTACTCTTACACTATACATACCTGGTGTAACTACTACCTCCGCAGTATCTTCTATATCACCAAAAAAGTCTGCGTAGTCTTCGTCATAACCTAAATCTGATATACTGCTTACACTATGTATATTTGCTATAATCCTTTGTATGATAGATTGCTTTTTAATTTTTGCTGGTGGACTAATCCAAATAGGTACAGCAAATGTAAGTGTTGAAATATCTATCGTGTCTTCAGTACCAACTGGAACACTTCTGTTACTCCATGCAATATCTGTAAGCTCAACTTCAAACACACTAGTCCAGTCTAAAGGATTACTATTTGATTGTAACTGAATGCTAGGATTAAATAAAACAAAAATTTGTTCTAACACTTGTAATTTAGTATCTGTATTGTTTGACCATAAGTCCATTTGTATAGTCATGTTATATGGTACTGGCATATATCTTTGTGTGGTAAATAAGTTACCTTGTTCATTTTGATATGACTGTGTTTCTCTATCGAATTCTCTTTCTGCAACCTGAGTAGTGTCTACCAGAAATGGTTCATGTGTTCTGTCTCTTGCAGGCTGTAAACTCTGTATAGTAACACTTATAAAAGGCGCACTATTAATAACATTTTCTGAACCGTTACGCAATATACTAGCAACCATTCTATTTGAATCACCATATCTTGCAGGTACACGATTATATTTTACACCGCTTTTAGTGTACTCTCGTGTCTGAAAATTTGAAAAGATACGAATAATCTGTATAAGATATCTTTTTATCTGCTCGTCATACCAATAGTCTAAGTTTTTTCCTGCCATTTTAGTAGCCTTCCATCTCCATTTCTAATTCGTCTATTTTGTTTGAAACATCACGAATTGCATCTTCAAAAACTTCTTCTAGTTGATATATAGCAGACTCTAATTTATTCTTTGCTTGGAAAACTGAATTCTCATCATAACTGTCTAGTTCCAAACCATTCTCTTCAGCAAGTGTTCCTAGTTGACTAACTATTTCAACGTGAGTATCAACATACTTAATATTTTTAGTAATATCTCTAGCAGAACTTAAAGCCAATTCTAAATCGGATTTTTTATCTTCTAATTTATCAATTACTTTTTGATTCTCATGTAATATTTTTATTTCATTAAATTTCATTTTAATTATCCGTTTTAGGCTTTACAAGTTTACTTAAACCAACCTTCTCTTGCATTGTTTCTCCATTGTCGCTTGTAAATGTTGAATCGTTATTTATAAATCCTTTTAGTATTCTGTTTGCCGCACTCCAAGACCCTGTCATATCAGATCCTACATTTATCCAACGTGTACCTGATTTTTTAAATAGTCTGTGAGGACTAAAGTCTGTTCTTAAATAAAAGTCTCCGTCAACTGTACCACTTAATGGGAATGTCGCTCCACTTCCTACTATGCTAGAACCGTTTACTGGATTACCATCTGCACCACCAAAGTCTAATCCTGGTGCTGGTTTATCTGGTACGGAATCATCCATGTAAAGATGACCTGTTCTTCTATATTGTGGATCAAAAGGAACATCACGTGCCGCTTGTTCTAATATAGCATCACTAATTTTTATTTCATTTGCGTATGTACTAATTAAGTTTCTTAGATCGCCTTCTTCCTCACCAGTACCAAGTATATCTCTGTACTCTTGTGAATCTGTTATAGGACCTAGTTTGACTCTCCATAAATGTGACCACCAACGTGGGTCGTAACCTTCTGCAGGCCTACTAGCATCTGTAACTACATAAAATCTGTTTATTGCTTCATCACTACCTAAAAGTAAATCATCACGTAAATGAGGAAGTTCTAAAACATCTCCTGGCATTAAACGTCTGCCTACTGCATCTACCATGCTTTCAGTATGGAAGTTCATAAACAATGTGTCGTTTGCTAAAAACATTCCAAATTGTGTTAAATCAAATGCATCATTATCGCCTAAGTTATATTGGCCCCTTAATTCATATATGTCTTCGCTATATTTTCTATCTCTGTTTTCTAAAAATAATAGATCTTGTATAAAAACTTCACTATTAGCACTTGAACCACTGCTTGGTCTAGTAGGATCGTTCTCGTTTGGTGTGTCCTGAATACCCATATATTTGTGTATATGTACACCAGTACCACCCGCAAAGATATGCTCACCCACAACTCTATCAATGAAACTGTAGTCATTTGTTTTTGTCGGATTCCATAAACTTAATCTTGGCATGTTACTATTTATCGGTTTTTATAAACTTTGGTTAAAATTTACAATGTGTTGCACATGTTATACAGTAACCAGCATCGTCATCTAACTTTCCTGACATACCATCAGGCATAACTTTAGTAAACAGATCTAGATTTAAAACATCATATATACTATTTTCTTCAGTCACAACTAATTTACGTTTGTATGGCCTAAACATGGTATTAATTTGGAAGTCTCCCATATGGAATTTTCCTGCAGTATAACAACAAGGAAAAATCATACCATTAGAGTCTAAATATATTTCTTGACTTCTTGTGCCTTCTTTTGTTGATTGGCATTGTACTGTGGTGCCTGATGTTTTTAACCAACTACTTCTCATCATGTCGTATACTCCAGGTGTCCATTCATGCTTGTCTACAGTACTAGGATAAACAACATCAGCAATTTGTGACTCAGCAACGCCATGTGGCTTTATACTGTAAGCATATTCAGATGTTTTGCCGTCGCCTCTTTTATTATATACAGCAATAGTTTTAGTAAAACCACCTGCTTCTTCAAAACCAAAAGGTTTTCTGGTAGTTAGAGAGATATTATGTGTATTACAAAATTCTGTAACTTTAGGTAAGTCTACTTGATTGTGGCCAAACATATTAAACTCCCACATAGAACTTGCACCAGTATTAATGTAAGCCATTATATTGTTATATAGTTTATTCCATTTTACATTTTTTCTGTAAATATGATTAGTTTCTTCCCAACCGTCCACACTCCAAACAACATCACAGTCTTTATTAAAAAATAACTCTCCCACTCTAATCCAAAACTTTTCGTTCCTAGCACCACCATTTGTTCTTATTAAAATCCTAGTATCAGGATTACAATAAAGAATGTAGTCTAAAATTTCAAATAATTCCTGTGCTGATGCAGGGTCACCTTTAACACCACAAAAATTCCAGGTTTTTATTTTAGATAAAAACTCTTGACCTATAAGTTTAAAATATGCTAAATCTAATTCCTTATCTCTTACATACGGAAATGTTTCACCACCACTATAGGATCTTGGGCATACAGGACATTCTGCATTACATCTGTCAGTCACTTCAACATGTATGTTGTTTATATGATCGGTATACATACCAATATTTATCAGTAATAAATTATAACTGTATATAATAATAATAAATAGTGGAAAGGAGAGTTGGCTGAGCGGCTTAAAGCACTTCCCTGCTAAGGAAGAGTACGGGTAACTGTACCGAGAGTTCGAATCTCTCACTCTCCGCCAGGACATATATGAATAATATTAATTTAGTTTATTTACATAACGGATTTCAGTTTACTGATGAAGTAGTAGAACAGCACAATAAAATTGGTTGGCTGGGTAGAGAGCCCTTACCACTTGAAGTTCTGTGTCAACTTACAGACGAAACAAGGTATGATAAAAATAAATTTAATTTTAATATTATACACAACCTAAATGGAGAAGTTCCTAGTGATGCATTAAATATTTTTCCTATAGACTTTCAAAGTTTTCCTATATCATATGAGTCTGCAGGAGAAAAATTTGCACTATCAGATTTTGGCAAATTAATTGATGAAAAAATAGCAGAATGTGTAAGTTATAATTTGCCTAACACAGTATTTTTAATTTATACAAGTACTGAACCTTATTTCTTTGATGCAAATATGTATTTTGTTAAACTATCAAGCCAATACCCAGAAATAAAATTTGTTATGAGCGGCTCAGGTGAAACAGAAGATTATTATGGTAATTATAAAAAACATCTAGTACATTGTAAAAATGTTAATAAAATACATAAATTATGGTATTTAGATAGAGTTCATTACATCACAAGCATACTAGGAAAAGGCACCCATGTAAATTTACATCAGAGTGAGCCTCCTCAAGGTGTAAATCCAGAATATGCAGGATTAGAAAACAAATTTTTACTCACAATGCGTAATTGCAGAAGTCACAGGCTTTTAATATCCTATTATATTGAACAAAAAGGTGACCGATTAAATGAT
>Ga0206677_10000914_pt1 | contig 27948 bp, 26 predicted proteins | sample M130m12015metaG_FD_155475 | JGI IMG/M metagenome (GOLD analysis project Ga0206677, IMG submission 155475) | Ammonia-oxidizing marine archaeal communities from Monterey Bay, California, United States - M1 30m 12015 | ecosystem: Environmental > Aquatic > Marine > Intertidal zone | place: USA...
CTATCCATAGCACTCTAAGCCAAATCAGTCTAAAAATAGCGAACAGAATATGAAAGCAGTGCTTCTCGATTGCGACAGTCTCGGCCCCGAAGATCTCGACCTCAGTGCCCTCCTCGCCCTGCCCGTCGACTGGACGATTTATCCTGATACCTCTCCCGATGAGGTGTCTGAGCGTATAGCCGATGCTGATATTGTATTGACCAATAAGGCGCCAATCACTGCCCTCAGTCTATCTCAGGCAAGCCGCTTGAAAATGATTTCGATAATGGCCACCGGCACCAATGCAGTGGATCTGCAGGCGGCGGCGCAATATCAGGTGGCGGTTTGTAATGCTGTGAAATATGGCACTGGCTCAGTGGTGCAGCATGTATGGGCGCTGATTCTCGCGCTAACCACCAAGCTCACAGATTATCAGCGCGCGGCAGTGGATGGCACCTGGCAGCAGAGTTCGTTGTTTTGTCTGTTGGATTTTCCCGTGGAAGAGTTGCAGGGCAAAGTCCTGGGTATAGTCGGCGCCGGTGAATTGGGCTGTGCTGTGGCCAAAGTGGCTGAGGCTTTTGGGCTTGAGGTAATTTATGCGGCACTGCCGGGACGAGAATATGCAGATCAGCAGCGTGTCGAGCTTAAAGCATTTTTAGGCCGCGCCGATATTGTCAGCCTGCACTGTCCGCTCACTGATGAAACTGTCAATTTGATCGATGACGCTGAATTGGCCCTAATGAAGCCCTCGGCAATTTTGATCAATACTGCTCGGGGCGGCGTGGTTAATGAGGTGGCATTAAAGCAGGCGTTGTTGAAAGGTGAGATTGCTGGCGCGGGAGTTGACGTACTGACTAATGAGCCGCCGCGGGAGGGTAATCCGCTTCTCGATAACCGAATTCCAAACTTATTAGTGACTCCTCACTGTGCCTGGGTGGCACGCCAGTCAAGGCAGAGGCTGGTAGATCAAACGGTCGAGAATCTGCGCGCATTTGTGCAGGGTGAACCACTGCTGCGCGCAGTTTGATAGTTCTCTGTGTAATTCTTTGACGCTTTTTGAGTCTTCAGGATCTTTTTGTTAACCAAGAAGGATGCTTAGCTCAGAGCTATCAGCCATTTCGCCATACCAACTAAACCCACCATCAGTCAGCATTTCTTTGCCATATTTAATCAACGGCCCCAATACCGCGTTACCCAATGCACTTCCTAGGCTAATGCGATTAACGCCTAGAGTTTGATACTCGGCCAGCTGAGCGTTTGGGAGAAAAACGCCCAGCACGTTTAATGGTTTATCAATGGCTATAACAACTGTTTCGACCTGTTCCAAACTACTAAGACCCGGTGCATATAAAACATCGGCGCCCGCTGCTGAGTATGCCTGCAGGCGTTTAATAGTATCATCGAGATCATTGACACCTCTAAGCAAGTTTTCGGCTCTAGCTGTCAGCTGAATAGGTAGTCCCGATACTTTGATCGCTTCTGATGCAGCTTTGATGCGCTCAACAGATTGGTTGAAGTCGTAGATGACTTCTCCCTCCCTTGCAAAATCCTCAATTGACAATCCGGCAATGCCGGTAGCTATCATCTTGGTGATGTTGTTGGACATTTCTACGGGGTCATCTGCAAAGCCGTTTTCAAAATCAGCACTGATTGGAATATTGGTTACACTCACTAACTGAGAGCAGTGAGCTAATTTTTCTTCCAGAGTGACTTGGCCATCAACGCGACCGAGTGTGTTAGCGAAGGCGGCACTGCTAGTGGCAAGCCCTTTAAATCCTAGACCTTCTAATATGCGAGCGCTGCCCGCATCCCATGGATTGGCGATAACCCAGGTTTCAGTAGATTGATGAAGCGCTTTAAGGCTTAAACATTTGTCTTGCTGAGATATCATACTTGGTCCCTATCAAATCAATAATTGTTAACTCAATAAAATGATAGACCTATTTCTACAGCTCATCCCTCTCTTCTCGTGATACCGTCAACTCTTTATTTTACATTATCTGGCTGGCGCACTATTGGCTCTCAAAGAGCGAAGCCACATCAACTCCACTCTTCTACTGACCCCATATTTCTTACTCCAAATTTAGCCTTCAAATCCTTCTTTGAGTTTCTTCTCAACCAGAATATTTTTCAGATTCGCATACTGCGGCACACCGTTTTTATAGGGTGGGTAATCCTCGCCCATAATCAACGGTTGAAAATACTCTCGGGCTTTTGCGGTGATGCCAAAGCCATCTTTGGTAATAAACGCGCGCGGCATTTTCTTTTCTACATTGGCAATTTTACTGAGCGGAGCTTCCCCCAGTGACCAGCTGAATTTTTTGCCTGTGCCGCGTTCAATAGTGACCATGATGCCGCGTTTGCCCTCGAGGGCTTTTTCCACCGCGCCGCGGCCAACCGCGTAGGCCTGTTCAACATCGGTTTTCGAGGCTATATGGCGTGCCGAGCGCTGCAGATAATCGGCTAGGGCATAGTGATATTTGTGGCCGAGGCTGTTTTTAACCATGCTGGCGAGGGTCTGGGCGACACCACCGAGCTGTTGGTGACCAAAGGCATCTTTGTGCAGCGAACCGGAGACAAGTGCACCGTCGGCATATTTAGCGCCCTCAGATGCCACCACTACACAGTAGCCTTTATCTTTTACTGTGGCGTCGACTTTGGCAATAAACTGGTCCCGTGAAAAGGGGATTTCCGGGAAAATAATAATATGCGGCGGATCCCCCGCCTGCTCTGCAGCCAAGCCGCCTGATGCAGCAATCCAGCCCGCGTGGCGCCCCATCACTTCGAGAATAAATATCTTTGTCGAGGATGCGCACATTGAGGCGATATCGAGACTCGCCTCTTTGGTTGAGACGGCAACATATTTGGCTACTGAGCCAAATCCTGGCGAGCAGTCGGTATGAGGTAGATCGTTATCAATGGTTTTCGGAATATGAATAGCTTGAATTGGGTAGTTCATGCGCTCTGCAATCTGCGACACTTTGAGACAGGTATCCGCTGAGTCACCGCCGCCGTTGTAAAAGAAGTAACCAATATTGTGTGCTTTAAAGACCTCGACCAGGCGCTCGTATTCTGAGCTGTCTTCATTGTGATCGCGCATTTTGTAGCGGCAGGAGCCGAAAGCACCACCTGGGGTATGCTTCAATGAAGCCACGGCGGTGGGGGTTTCCTTGCTGGTGTCGATTAGATTTTCGTGGAGTGCACCGAGGATGCCATTCTGACCGGCATAGAGCGTGCCTATTTTGTCTTTGTTGGCGCGGCAGGCTTCAATAACGCCGGCGGCTGAGGCGTTAATCACTGATGTGACGCCTCCAGATTGTGCATAAAACGCATTTCTTTTGGCCATGTAACTCTCTCTTCCCTGTAGTCCCTTGTGGAACCGCTATGGTAAAGCTTTACCTGGCTGTCAGGAAGCGGCAACTAGTGCGTGAAGGCTTTAAATAGTGAAAATTCGATCAGGCCATAATTAGCATTGTCCGGATTGTGATAGGGCTGATAGGTATATTCCACACGGGTCGCAGCGCTGATATTCCCCAATTTAAACTGATAGAGCAGTTCAAGCTGTTGTTCTCGACCCTGTGGCTGCAGGTCAAAGTTGATGGTTTCGTAGTTGACCTGGCGATCGACACTGCGGCCAGTAGCCAGTTGCAGACTGCCCTGACCACTCTGCACTCGGAGGGGTTGGTGCAGGCTAATGCTCAGGCGATCATCGGTCTGCCAGTCCGGTGAACTGTTTAGGCCCAGAGACCAAGAATTACTGCTAATGGATTTGTCGAGATTAAAGAGCCCCGTGCTTTCCTCTAGACCTGTCTTGGTAGTACCTAAATAAACCGCGAAGATTCCCTGCCAGTTGTCATTGAACTGCACATGGCCATTGAGACCAAAAAAGTCGGTGCCGCTATTTTTGAGTTGACCCAAATTTTGGCCAACTGTGGCGCCCAGAAGGCTGTCATCTTCAGTGATAAATCCGCGTTGTAAACTGAGGCTAAAAGCCGGCGACCAGAGGGCATATTCCAATAAGCTGCCATGGCTGCTGAGTTCATTGCGGCCATTGAGAAAGTCGTCAGCTGCAGAACCCGTAAATTGAGAGCCCTCAAACATACCTATGCGCAATTTACCCAACCCCATATCCACCGCGCCGCCGCTGCTCCAGCCATTGCGGGCAAAGCTCAGCCAGGGCGCGGCAAAGCTGCTGTCGTCACTAGTCTGATCTGGGGTGACAAAGGCATTGGCATAGACACCAAAAAACCATCCCGGGTTGGCATTGAGGCCCATAAAGCGGTCGATGCTGTTTTGGTCATTTTTTAGGGTGTTTGGTGAAGCGTTAAATTGTAGTGCCAGATAATCCGGCTGTAACCGCGCCCCCTGACGATCAATTAAGCTGTTACTTTTGCCCAGTTGTAGGCGTACTCCGCTATTGAGCTGCTGCTCCCTATGCCGCAAACGGCTGGCTGTCGATATGGGTTGAGACTTCTGAACTAGCTGGCTGGCATCGCGTAAAAAGGGGAATCCTTGCTGATCAAAGAGCGCCATATTATGGCCTTGCAAGGCACTCACAAGGCTGTTGCCAAGACCTGCGCCAGACACACTGATGGTACTTGCACCTATATCACTCAGGCCGCTATCCAAATTGTTGCCACTGGCAACCGCTAGTGCGCCCACAGGTCGAGTAGCGGCATCCAAATCCAGCAGTCCCTGGCCATAGATACTGCTGTCGCTATAGATGCCGGTTTTATCGGCAGTGGTAAGCAGGCGTGCGGTGAGTTCGTGATTACCGACGGTGGGGAACATCTGTTTTAGCAGTGCCAGAGAGCCACTGACTACTGGTGCAGCAAAGGAGGTGCCTATAGCGCCGCCATAATAGTAACCGCCCACTTCGGCGTCAGGATCTGACGTTGTTGGCCCCCAGATACTTTCAAGGTTTTCGACATTGCCGTTACCATTGCCGTCACCGCCACCAGGTGCGACTAGGCAGTAGTCTGCGGCGACACCGCAGCGGTTAGAATAGAAGGAAATTTCGCCATTGTCGTCAACAGCGGCCACGGCCAACATATGGTCTTTTAGCTCTGGAAACAGATAGGGAAGCCCCGGCATAAGTTCAGGGGAATTGGCATCCACGGTATTGCCCTGTTCATCTGTGTCGTTCCAGGCATTGCCTGCAGAAAAGACGAAGATTGAGCGGTCGCCGAGAGATTTATTCTGCTGTGCCAGGGCATCAATGGTAAGACCAAATGCCGATTGCACCTGAGTCGCCGTATAAGAAGTGACGACGCCCGAGAAGCCAAAGCTCAGATTAATGATATCCACCTGATCGGCCATGGTATTGAAGCGGTTGGCGAAGTAGTTATCATCGGAGAAATTGATTTGATCGACTTCCAGAGGATCATAGGGACCGCTCCCGGAACCCAGAGGTATCTCATAGCCCAAGATACTGGCATCAAAGGCTACGCCGTGCATATTGAAGTCGCTGCTGACATCGGCTCCATCTTTGTTGGCGGCGATAATACCGGCGACTAGGGTACCGTGACTAATGGCGTCATCACTTCTTGGGTTGCCAATGCTGTAGTCACTGCCTGCATACTCGACTTTGTCTCCGCTACCCTGAGCAAACTCAATATGCTCCTCATAGACACCTGAATCGATCACGCCAACGGTTACCCCTGCACCGGTGGCGCCGCGAGCATAGGCGCTGGATGCGTTGATCATTGTCAGGGCACCCATGGCGTCGTACTCATCGGTTTCAAACTGAGCGGCGAGTTCGGTTAGATTGCTCGGGTCTTGAATCTGATCCGCAAAGTTATCCCAAGGCGGTTTGCTATTGTCCCGATTACTTGTAACTGGGGGAATATTGATCCCTGTGTTCGCGGGTTTCTGCCCGCCACCACCGCCACCACATCCGGAAATCGTGACTAAAAGCCCGAGCGCTAGAGTTGAATAAAGATTAGTCAGCAAGCGTTTTACTCCACAAATAAAGGTTATTTTCAGTGGTCAATACGTTTATTTTTAGACTAAAGCGTGTAATTTTAGGAGTTTTTTTGGCCTGATGCCATAATCGCTCTGTTGGGCTAACAATCGGCGAGTGACAAAGGGAAACTCATGCATATTCATATTCTCGGTATCTGCGGCACCTTTATGGGTAGCCTAGCACAGTTGGCCAAGCAGCTTGGCCATCAGGTATCCGGCAGCGACACCAATGTTTATCCTCCCATGAGTACCCAGCTAGAACTGGCCGGCATCGAGTTGATCGAGGGCTTTGATCCCCAACAGCTTCAGCCAGCACCGGATCTGATTATTGTTGGCAACGCCATGTCCCGGGGTAATCCCTGTGTTGAATATATGCTCGACAATGGCCTTGTCTATACCTCTGGACCCCAGTGGCTGGGGGAGAATATTCTTCGTGACCAGAATGTTATCTCGGTTTCCGGCACTCATGGCAAGACTACTACTAGCAGTATGGTTGCTGTGATTCTTGAATATGCCGGTTTGGAGCCGGGATTTTTGATCGGCGGTGTACCCCTGGATTTTGGTCTCTCGGCACGCTTGAGCGCGGGGAGCGGAGGCTATTTTGTTGTTGAGGCGGATGAGTATGACAGTGCCTTTTTCGATAAGCGCTCGAAGTTTGTCCACTACCATAGCAACACGCTGATAATGAATAATCTGGAGTTTGATCACGGCGATATCTTTGATGATTTGGCTGCAATTCAACGCCAGTTCCACCATTTAGTGCGCACCCTGCCCAGCACAGGACATCTTATTTACCCCGCTGATGACCATAACTTACAGCAGGTAGTTGATCAGGGCTGCTGGAGTCATATACAGACTTTTGCCGAAGCCGAACTGGGCTCTAAAGGCTGGGGCTCTAAAGGTTGGGGCTATAAACTATTGGCCGCGGATGGGTCAGAGTTTGAAATTATTGATCAGAATAATCAGTCGGCACTCATTAGCTGGCAACACAGTGGCCGACACAATGTGCTCAATGCCATTGCAGCGGTGATGGCGGCCTCCACAGTGGGTGTTAGTCTCGATAAAGCCTGCGAGGCGTTGAGTCAGTTCGTCGGCGTCAAAAGGCGTATGGAGGTGATCTATGAGGATGAGCGAGTCACTGTCTATGATGATTTTGCCCATCATCCCACTGCGATTATCAGCACCGTCCAAGGGCTGCGGGCAAAAGTGGGTAATCAGCAGGTAATTGCAATTGTTGAGCCGCGCTCGGCGACCATGAAGTTAGGCATGCACAAGGCGGCTCTGAGTGATGCTGTAGCGGCTGCGGATTGTGCGCTTTGGTACAAAGGGCCGGCGATTAACTGGGACCTGCAGGCGGTAGCATCGGCCTGTGTAGTACCCGCCCTAGTTTGCGAAGAGATTGATCAATTATTAGCAAAGACCCTAGAGTCGATTCATCAACGCGCCGAGAAATCTCATGTGGTGGTGATGAGCAATGGGGGGTTTGAAGGATTTCATCTGCGTCTCGTGGCGGCGCTTAAAGCCAGTTGATAGGTGTACTGACTCCAGGTCACACCTGTAGCCAGAAGGTTACCGGCCCGTCATTGCACAGTGAGACCTGCATATCAGCGCCAAAGATGCCGCATTGAGTCTTGACGTGAACCGCTTTGGCGCGAGTGGCAAACTGATTGTAGAGCGCCTCGGCCTGTGCCGGCGCGGCCGCTGAGGTGAAGCTTGGCCGCAGACCTTTTTTAGTATTTGCCGCCAGAGTAAATTGCGAAACGACCAATAGCCCGCCTTGAATATCCCGTAGTGATAGATTCATCTTGCCGTCAGCATCTGCAAACACTCGGTAATTCAGTACCTTCTCGAGCAGGCGTTCGACCTGACTCTCGTGATCCTCAGGCTCCACTGCCAGCAGCAACAAAATACCCTGATCGATTTCGCCACAGATCTGCTTGTCGACGCGAACACTGGCGTGACTGACGCGCTGAATTAATCCAATCATAGGGAAACCTTAAGTCTTTCTTTCGAGATGGTAGGCGAGCCTGTTGGTCGCGCGCACTAGTGCATCGGTGGTGCCGCGCTCGGAGGAGGAGTGGCCAGCATCGCCAATAATATGCAGCTTAGCGCTGGGCCAGGCTTCACTGAGGGCAATGGCTTGATTGACCGGGCAGACCATATCGTAGCGACCGTGAACAATGGTGCCGGGAATATCCTTGAGTAGATGAGCATTATCGATAATTTGATTGGGCGCTATAAAGGCTTTGTTTATAAAGTAGTGGGCTTCAATCCGCGCCATGGCAATGGCCATATGGGGGTTGGCAAAACGCTCGACTACCTCATTGTTACTAGAGAGAGTGGCGCAGCGTCCCTCCCAGATGGACCAGGCTTTAGCCGCGGCCATGCGCTCAAAGTCATTGTCTCCGGTGAGGCGACGATAAAAGGCTGCGACCATATCGCCGCGCTCGCTCTCGGGTATCACTTGGCTGTATTGCTGCCAGTACTCGGGGAAGATACGGCCGGCACCATCTTGATAGAACCAGTTAATATCTTCGTCGCGACATAAAAAGATACCGCGCAGAATCAATCCCAAGATCAGTTGCGGGTACTGCTGTGCATAGAGCAACCCGAGAGTGGAGCCCCAGGAGCCGCCGAAGACTACCCAGCGCTCAATATCCAGAGCTGCGCGAATGGTTTCAATATCGTCGATCAAGGCTGCAGTATTATTATTATCCAATAATGCATGGGGCGTAGAGCGACCAGCCCCCCGTTGATCAAATAAAATAATGCGGTATTTTTCTGGGTCAAAAAAACAGCGATCGGTCACTGCGGTGCCGCCGCCTGGCCCTCCATGAATAAATAACACTGGAATCCCATCGGGATTACCCGACTCTTCTACATAGAGTTGATGAGGTGCTGTAACTGCTATAAATTGAGTTTTGTAAGGCCGAATATCCGGAAAACGCTTGATCATTGAACTAGTATCACCTGGTCAGTAGTTTCGTTTCGCGTGGTGCTTAGCATAGTCGATTATAGAGCGGATAAACCACCGGCGAGGCGAATTAGTTGAGGGCAAATAATGACCGATAATAGACGTTGTGCTTGGTGCGGGGATGATCCGCTCTATCAGCAGTACCACGACCGCGAGTGGGGCGTGCCCTGCCGCGATGACCAAACGCTATTTGAGTTTGTGGTGCTTGAAGGCGCCCAAGCTGGCCTCTCCTGGATAACGATTTTGCGCAAACGCGAGAGTTACCGTCAGGCTTTTGCCAACTTTGATGTGCGCAAGGTGGCAGCATTTGATGACACTGATGTAGAGCGACTACTTAAAAACCCAGGCATTGTCCGCAATCGTCTCAAGGTTGCTAGCACCATCTCTAATGCGCGACACTTTATTGATTTGCAAAATGAGCATGGCAGTTTTAGCAATTATATCTGGGGCTTTGTAGACAATCTGCCCATCGTCAATCACTGGTCGTCCCTGGCACAGATTCCGGCATCCACTGAGCTGTCCGACAAAATCAGTAAAGAGATGAAAAAGCGTGGCTTTAAATTTTTTGGCACAACAATCTGTTACGCCTTTTTGCAGGCGGTGGGGGTGGTCAATGATCACACCAAGGACTGCTTTCGTTGCGGTCAGGACTAAAGCGATGCAGTCAATTTAGCCCACAATCACCATGTCGCGGCCCATATGTTTTGCCTGATAGAGCCCGTTTTCTGCGGTGGATATCAGGTCGTCAATACCAGTACATTTATCGATTGAGGCGACACCTACACTGAGCGATATCCGCAGCTGGTCGCCCTGAGCTTCCGTGGCCAGTTTCCCTGCCTGGGCTCGCAACCGCTCGGCGATATTGACTGCGGCTTCTGAATTGGCGGTTGGCAGCAACACCATAAATTCATTGCCACCCCAACGTGCCACCACATCTTCACCTCGCAGCGGTTCGCTGAGTAAGACGCCAATAGCATGCAGCACCTCGTCGCCCACATCATGGCCGTAGCGATCATTGATAAATTTAAAGTTGTCGAGATCCGCAAGCAGTATCGAGAACGGCTGATTTACCAGACGGTACTGCTGATATTTTTTCTCCAATCGCTGCTCCATATCGTGGCGGTTGGGGAGTTTGGTGAGCTGGTCCTGATGGGCAATTTGATCGACGCGACGGGACAGATCTTTGTAGCGATTGAGGCTGCGGGAATGAGAATTGTCCATGGCAATAGCAAATACCGACAGCACCGCAAACGAGGACAAGAAGCGCACCAGGGTTACGTCGCTGTATGCTGGCATCAGAATAAACAGTGATGGCCCGTAAAAAAGCCAGGCAGACCCGATGAGGACGGCGCCGAGTATAAAGACACTGCTGCGATAACCGAAGCAGCCCACCAATACCGGAATAATAGTCAGGCACCAGAGCAGTGCAGAGCCGTCTGATGCACCGGAGAGCAGGTAAAAGTAGCTGCCTATCATTACTGTGGCGAGCAGTAGCCGCGCTGTCCGGGGTCGATCAAAGATCGAGTGAATACCGAGACCGACTAAAAGGAGTGCCGCCATAGCGAGATAAAACGTGGCGAGATTCATGTCTCCTTGGTAGTAGGAGTAGAAGGCAAAAAGTACTGAGATAATTTCCTGGCTGACCAGGGAGAAGGAGAGAAATCCCCTAGGTATAGAATCTGTGCTGTTGAGTTCCGTCATAAGCTTCCCACCATCCATTGGTAGTAAATGTCGCGCTAAAACCTGGCGCTTAATGCCTAATTCTTAAGCGTAAACAGACGGGCCACCGCAACCAGTGGCCCACCTTTTTAAACAGATTACTTAGCGTTTGTTACTTGTTACTTGTTACTGATTACTTGGGCGCACGCTTGCGTTCATTCTCAGTCAGGCGCTTCTTGCGCAGACGAATGCTCACAGGAGTGACTTCCACCAGCTCATCGTCTTCAATAAACTCAAGAGCCTGCTCTAGCGTGTGCTTGATTGGCGGCACCAGGGTCAGTGCTTCGTCTGTTCCCGAGGCGCGAACATTAGTCAGCTGCTTGCCTTTAATCGGGTTGACCACCAAATCATTGTTGCGAGAGTGAATACCCACTACTTGACCTTCGTACACATCGATCGCATGACCTAAGAATAGACGACCGCGAGCCTGAATGTTAAACAGTGCGTAAGCAGCAGTTTTACCTTTGACCATACTGATCAGCGCGCCGTTTTTGCGCGAGTGGGCTTCGCCCTCTTTTGCTGGGGCGTACTTGTCAAAAATGCTGGTCATGATGCCTGAGCCTGAAGTCAGAGTCAGGAAGGCGCCACGGAAACCAATTAGTCCGCGAGACGGCATAGAAAACTCTAGTCTTACGCGACCTTTTCCGTCAGGTTCCATGTTGGTCAGCTCAGCTTTACGCATGCCGAGTTCTTCCATTACCGAACCCTGGTGCTGCTCTTCAACATCGATTACAACCTGTTCAAAGGGCTCGTAAACCTTGCCGTCGACAACTTTTTGTACCACTTCTGGACGGGAAACGCCCATCTCAAAGCCTTCGCGACGCATGGTTTCAATCAATACCGATAGGTGCAACTCACCGCGACCAGAGACAATAAACTTGTCCGGCGTATCGCCAGGCGCTACGCGCAGAGCAACGTTGTGAATCAACTCTTGCTCGAGACGGTCTTTAATATTTCGCGTTGTTACATACTTGCCTTCGAGTCCGGCAAACGGAGAATCGTTAACAATAAAGGTCATGCTTACAGTGGGTTCATCAACACTCAGTGCTGGCAAGGCTTCAATATTCTCTGGATCACAGAGAGTGTCTGAAATGCTCAGGCCGTCAATGCCGTTGATGCAGACGATATCGCCAGCGCCGGCCAATTGGGTCTCGATCTGCTCGAGTCCAAGATACCCTTTAACGTTGAGAACCTTACCTTTACGCTCTTTGCCGTCGGCAGACTTAACAATAACCTGCTGTCCTGGCTTGAGCTTGCCGCGAGTAATTCGGCCAACACCGATAACGCCAACATAGCTGTCATAGGCCAGTGCTGATACCTGCATTTGGAAAGGGCCGTCGACATCTACTTTTGGCGCTGGTACGTCATTGACGATCATTTCATAGAGCGGCGTCATATCGTCGGCCATATCGTCGACATCGAGGCCGGCTATGCCGTTGAGTGCTGAGGCATAAATAACTGGGAAGTCCAATTGCTCATCGGTAGCACCGAGATTGTCGAACAGGTCAAAGACCTGATCCATAACCCAGTCAGGTCGAGCACCAGGACGGTCAACTTTGTTGATAACAACGATTGGGCGCAAACCCTGCTCGAACGCTTTGGAGGTTACAAAGCGTGTCTGTGGCATGGGGCCGTCTACGGCATCAACCAGCAGCAACACTGAGTCGACCATGGACAGTACGCGCTCTACTTCACCACCGAAGTCGGCGTGACCTGGGGTGTCTACAATATTGATGCGGTAATCATTCCAGTTGATCGCAGTGTTCTTTGCCAGAATCGTAATTCCGCGCTCTTTCTCCTGATCGTTGGAGTCCATAAGGCGTTCGGAACCCACATCTTTACGATCGAGAGTGCCAGATTGGCTGAGAAGTTTATCGACCAGTGTTGTCTTACCGTGGTCAACGTGGGCAATGATTGCAATGTTCCGCAGGTTTTCAATGGACATGAGAGGTACCAGTAGGCGCAAAAAGGCGCGATTATAGGCTAATTGACAGAAACTGCTACGGATCTTTTCACTAGGCGGTAGATTCTTCTCTGCTGAGGCTGTTGCGTTCGATCAACATTCGAGTGATTGCGGTGGCTGGCGAGGGGGGTGCGATCAGATTTCCCTGTAATAACTGACAACCTGTGTCGAGTAAAAGATGATGTATTTCGGCCTCTTCAACGCAGGGGGCGATGCAATTTAAGCCTACGGATTTGGTCAGCTCCACCAGTCCCTTAACCAAATTCCAAGAACTTTCCATGTAGGGACATTCGGCCATTAACTTGTGGGAGATGCGAATCGTACCCACATCGAATTCACGCAGCTTCTGAATAGGCAGAGTTTGATAGCCCACATTGTCCACCATAAACTGAATGCCCAGAGCTTTGAGGCTGTTCAGTTGCAGGGTCAGAGGGTTGTGTATTTTTGGCAGGGTTTCGGTGTGAAGGGTAAATATAAGTGTATCTGCCTTAATGGCATATTTAGTCAGCAGAGCTTTAATGCTCAGGGTAAACGACGGGTGCTCCAGTTCACGCAGGCTGAGGGTATAGTAGATCTGCTGATCTTCGCGCCATAAGTCCTGAGTGCGCCAGAGGTCTACCTGATTAAATATCTGTTCAAGCAGTGTTAGAGAGATATCCACGATCATTGAACCCGACTCGAGCAGCGCAATAATTTCATTGGCAGCAATCAATTCGTTGTCTGGATTTTTCCAGCGCAAAAATATTTGCAGGCCGCAAATCAGGTTTGTCTTAGTGTCGAGAATCGGCTGGTAATAGGGTAAAAACGATTGGTTGTTAGTTTTGTCCCGCAGCTGCTCCAACAGCATTGCCTGAGTTTGCATCTCAGAGGGCAGTTTCTGATTGTGAAAATAATAGTTCGATTTGCCCTCCCGCTTGATGGTGTAAAGGGCTTTGTCCGCTTGCTGCAAAATAGCCTCGCCATCGGAGCTGCCATCGTTGAACAGTACTATGCCGATACTGCAGCTGATGCGAAATTTCTCATCCTTAATCACTAGGGGCTCGCGGGCGGCATCAATTATTTTTTCTGCGACTTGGGCGATCTGCAGGCGCGAGGGCTCTTCTTCAGTGCCGAGGTTTTCCAGCAGCACAACGAATTCGTCACCACCGAGGCGCGCAACAGCCTCTTCGGTGCGAATCACCTTGCGTAGGCGTTGAGCAAATAGGGCCAGAGCCAAATCACCGTAGTGATGACCTCGAGTGTCGTTAATCTCTTTGAAATGATCTAAATCGATAAAGAGTAGAGAGCAGTAGGCTTGGCTGCGCTGGGCGAGTGCAACAACGCGGTTTAATTCTTCCATTAAGCGATGGCGGTTGGGCAGACCGGTCAATGGGTCGAAATAGGCCTGTTGCTTAATGCGTGTCTCGAGATTAACTCGGTCAGTCACGTCTTCAACAAAGGATCCAGCGCCCACCAAAATTTATCGCCTCATCAAACAGTGGCGTATCATTCCATTCGCAGATAATCATGGTGCCGTCGCGAGTGACATTTTCTGCGGTGCCAGTGAAGTCTTTACCAAACAGGAAAAGATCGTTTTCCACCTGCTGAAGTAAAAAACTCTTCTTTTTGTCATATAAAAATTCAGTGGTGCGACCCAGCACCTCTTCTTTGGCATAACCAAATATGGTGGTGGCCGCTGGATTCCAGCCAATTATTTCGCGCTCTTGATTCCATTCAATAAATCCAAGAGGCGTCTGCTCGATCAGGCTGGTGATTTTTTGACTAGTGGCAATAACCACATCTGAGTGCTCATTGGCTTTGATCATATTGCCGGTCGCCCAGCTAAAGGCCCGGCGCTGGCTAAGCTGATTGCGATTGAAGATAAAATAGGCCAGTGGGACTAGGATTAAAAACCCGGGGTTTATCTGAGGTTGGTTGCTGAACAATGCAATAAACAATGGTGCAAAAATCAGACTCAGAAAAAGATGGCGGAAGATGGTCTTTAGCGCGTAAGTCAGTGGCCAAGCATAGGTCAGGGCAATAAGCGTTATAGATGCAAAAACCGATTTTTCTAAAGAGTCGGGGGTGATAAAGGTCACTGCTGCGGCACCGTAAAGTGCGGCAAAAATCAGTGATGAGGTAGTGATAAGGGTTTGTGTTTGACTGATGCTAGCCTTGGTGTCGCGGCGTATTTGCACGGACCACAGCCAAACGGCAAGGCTTGCTAGGACAGCTGTGGTGAGCCAGGCCCAGTTCCAGATTGTTGGGTTTTGATTGCTTGCCAAAACAGTCAGTAAGATGGCGCCAGCCATTGAAATTCTTAGGCCCGAATTGATGTTTTTTGAAGCGTGCCTTTCCAACTCGATCTGTATCGAGCTGTTGAGTGAGCGGGGATTGGGCTGCTCTGCTTCCTTGAATTCCCCGAGCAAATTTTCAGTGCTCATCATCGGCTGCATCCTGCGGCTGATTTCGGTTGGACAAAACTCAGGCTAAGCTCTAAATATAGTCGCTTCTCAGTGACAATGGCGACTAATCAGCTTAAATAATGCGAAATAGAGCACATATACTGTTGTTATGATTGCATGTTTCTTGTTGTGGATCTGTCGCTTGAAAGGGTTAGGGGGTAAAGACTGCGATCTTTTCAAAGCCGTTTTTTTGCAATGCGTCAGCATGGAGGCGGCTCATAATCCCCTTTTCACAGTAAAGAAGGTAGGACTGATGTCTATCTAGCTCGTCGAGCTGTTTTTTGATTTGGAAGAATGGCAGGCGGATGATTTTATTGGCTGGCCAGATTAACGGGCGTCGCTCAGTTTCATCCGGATGACGCACATCGAGGATAATGTCTTGCGCCTGTGGCCGTGAGATTGTTTCGATGATCGCCATTGCCTGGATTCCTGGGTGGATGTTGATACTATGCGCACTAGATAGAATAGATTGCATAGAAAGTCTAATTAGGCCAGAAAGAATGGCAGAAAAACCGCTCAAAAGCATTATACTGCTGCGGTTCAACAATAAACCTAAATAAAAACCCTGATCTTAAGCACATTAATGGTGCGTCTTGCTTTTAGTCTGCACCATTATGGTGCATTTCGGTTGGGTGACGTGAGTTGTTGGCTGCCTGCCTTTGGCCGGTATGGCAGATTTGGCGCTGGCTTCGTCAAGCATCGCTGGATCTGTGTGGGGGCATGCCTATTGGCACGACTATTGCAGTTTCTGAACCGGTAAAAGTCTAAAAAGAATTGCTCAGGCAGTTTTGTAAGGCTTCAAATTAGAAAGCACAATTTAAAACGCACATTCCATATTGGAGGAATACATGTCTGAGAAGACTTTGAATCTTATTAAAGAAAGTGGCGCTCGTTGGGTCGACATGCGCTTTACTGATACCAAAGGTAAAGAGCAGCATGTTTCTATACCTACAGGTGAAGTCGGTGATGATTTTTTCGTTGAAGGTAAAATGTTTGACGGATCATCTATCGCTGGATGGAAGGGTATCAACGAATCAGACATGATTTTGATGCCAGACGACAGCACTGCTGTTCTCGATCCCTTCACTGATGAGCCTACTGTTATCATTCGCTGTGGCATTGTTGAGCCTTCAACTATGCAGGGCTACGAACGTGATCCACGCTCCATCGCTGAACGCGCTGAGCAATACCTGCAGTCTACTGGCCTGGGCGATACCGCATTCTTTGGACCAGAGCCCGAATTCTTCGTTTTTGATGACATCAAATGGGGTGTCGACATGAGCGGCGCTTTCTACAAAATCAACTCCGATGAAGCCGCTTGGGCTTCAGGCAGCGATTTTACTGATGGCAACATGGGTCACCGCCCTGGCGTCAAAGGGGGTTACTTCCCCGTACCACCAGTTGATAGTCTGCACGATCTGCGTGCTGCTATGTGTAATGCCATGGAGCAGATGGGCCTTGATATCGAAGTGCATCACCACGAAGTAGGCACTGCTGGTCAGTGTGAGATTGGTGTTCGCTTTGACACGTTGGTTGCGAAAGCTGACCAGGTTCAGATCCTCAAGTACTGTGTACACAACGTTGCTCACGCCTACGGCAAGACAGCAACCTTTATGCCTAAGCCAATCGTTGGCGACAACGGTTCTGGTATGCACTGTCACATGTCTTTCGCTAAAGACGGCGTCAACCAGTTTGCTGGCGATGCCTATGCTGGACTCAGCGAGATGGCTCTGTACTATATTGGTGGCATCATCAAGCACGCCAAGTCACTGAACGCCTTTGCCAACGCTTCGACTAACTCTTACAAGCGTTTGATTCCAGGTTTTGAAGCACCGGTAATGCTGGCTTACTCAGCGCGTAACCGTTCTGCTGCGATCCGTATCCCATACGTTGCTAGCCCACGTGGCAAGCGTGTAGAAGTGCGCTTTGGTGATCCAACTGCTAACCCATACCTGATGTTTGCCTCTATGCTGATGGCGGGTCTGGACGGCATCAAGCACAAGATCCACCCTGGCGATGCAGCGGACAAAGATCTCTATGATCTGCCTGCTGAAGAAGCTGCAGCTATTCCTCAGGTTGCTGGCAGCCTGCGTGAAGCACTCGACGAGTTGAATGCTGACCGTGAGTACTTGACTGCTGGTGGTGTATTCACCGACGACATGATCGATGCATACATTGAGCTGAAGATGGAAGAAGTCTACCGCGTTGAGCACACCACTCACCCGGTTGAGTTTGATATGTACTACAGCGTTTAAATAGCTGGTTATGTTTCTGCTTTCTAGCGAGTAGCAGCTGAAACATAGCAATACCTAAAAAGCCCGTCATTGTCTCAATGGCGGGCTTTTTCTTTGTTCAAAATAGGTCTAGTCTTTAAATAGCGCAATCTAGACTCTGCACCAGTCGCGCTTTATTAACAGACTGACAGGCCAGATCAATGAAGTCCTCTCTACCCCTTCTATGTCCTTTATCTCTTCTATCCTTTTGCGTAGCAATCCTAGTCACTCTTGCGATCTCTTCGGTAGTTGCACCAACCGTAGCCGCAGCTGTTTATAAGACCGTCGATAAGCAGGGCAATATCATCTACACGGATACGCCACCTGCTGCAACTGCTGCAACTGCTGTAAATAAAGTGACTTTACCTCCGATCAATCCGGTCTCTAGCCCAACAGATCCCGCCCCTGCAGCGGCACTATCCCCAGTACCCCCAGAATCCTCAGACGCCGATCCAGTTACGGCCTTCACTGGCTATTCCTTTATAGCCTTGGCCTCGCCCGTGGATGGAACGCTGATGCACTTCAATGAGTCAAATCTCTTGGCTCAGCTAGCACTAACCCCCGGGCTAGAGGCTGATCACTTAGTGCAGTTTTACGTCGATGGCTCAGCCTACGGTAGCGCCATTCCGTCACTAACTCTCTCTATCAGCGGGTTGGAGCGCGGATCACATCGTATTTCCGCCCGTGTACTCTCTTCTCGCGGGGCTGTATTAGCCATCGCGGCGCCCGTCACTGTGCATGTGCAGCGTCATTTCAAGCGCAATTAAGCTCCTCTCAAACTCCATCGCACCAATATGGTGCGCTAATCGCTAGGCTCGACTATACTGGTTCGGTCGATCTTCCCTAACCCCCGTGTATTGGTCGCTTCCGTAGAGCTATCTCGACTGGCTTTTGGCGTGCTTATTGCAAGACAAGATATACAGGCTCGAACAGCGAAAGAAACGGGGGAAGGCTGATTAGCCTCCCAAGCATTCATCAATGCCTGCTGCGGAAAACCCGCGATAACTGATACTCGATTCACTGGGAACCCATGACATCAGACCAGCTACATAGATTGCTACTGGATAACCTCAATACTGCGGTGTTGTTGGTTGATCAGAGCCTGCTGATTGATTACATCAATCCTGCCGCGGAAGCGTTGCTTCAAGCGGGCAGCGCGCGCCTGCGTGGTACGGAGGCGAGTGAACTGTTTGATGATGATGAGACGGCAAGGCAGACTTTGCATGAAGCACTTGAATTTGGTCGTGCACTGACCCTGCGCCATGAATTTCTTAGTGGTCTCGGCGTCGAGTCCTCTCAGGTGGATTACACCGTGACACCCATAAGTATTGGTTCTGATCAATGGGTGTTGATGGAAATGCAGCCGGTGGATCGTATTTTGAGGATTAACCGTGAGGAGGCCTTGCTCTCGGTTCACGATACGTCCAGAAGCCTAATTCGCGGTTTGGCACACGAGATTAAAAACCCCCTAGGTGGTATTCGCGGTGCCGCGCAATTGCTGGCTCAGGAAATCTCTAGTAGTGAGATTGATAGCGAGACCTCTGAGCTCTGCCAGATTATTACCACCGAAACCGATCGTCTTAGAAATCTTGTCGATCGGCTGTTGGGCCCGAGTCAGCTGCCTAAGTTTGCTTCGATCAATATCCATGAGGTCGCCGAGCATGTCGCGACATTGATCGAAGTAGAGGTGCAGGGAGGGCTAGTTGTCGCGCGTGATTATGATCCGAGTATTCCAGATCTGTCAGGTGACCGTGAGCAGCTTATTCAGGCCGTATTAAATGTAGCCCGCAATGCTATGCAGGCCATGCTTGAGTCGGATCTGCCCCAGCGACGATTAACATTAAAAACGCGTATCCAACGAAACTTCACCATTGCTGGCCAACATCACAAGGTGTTGTGTCGCCTAGATATTATGGATACCGGGCCAGGTATTTCTGAAGATATTAAAGAGCGAATTTTCTTTCCCATGATCAGTGGTCGCAGCGAGGGCACCGGATTGGGTTTAACCATTGCACAGTCTGCGATCAATGTTCACCAGGGCATTATTGAATGCGAATCAGAGCCGGGCAGTACAAGGTTCTCGATCTATTTACCCATAAAGGTTTAGCATGAACAGTACATCAGAAATTTGGATAGCCGAAGACGACCGCTCACTGCGCTGGGTAATGGAGAAAGCAATTTCTCGCGAGGGCATCGAAGTGCGCAGCTTTGAAAATGGCGATGACCTGTTGGTGGCGCTTCAGTCATCACTACCAGAAATTATTATTTCCGATATTCGTATGCCTGGAATCGACGGCCTTGAGCTACTGAAGAAAATTCACTCAACGCGACCTGATATCCCAGTGATTATTACCACCGCGCATTCAGATCTCGACAGTGCCGTGGCGGCCTATCAGGGCGGGGCCTTTGAATATTTGCCAAAACCTTTTGATCTCGATGAATTGGTTGATGTAGCCCGTCGCGGAGTGACTTTTGCCCGTGAGCAAAAGCCCCAAGACTTACCTCTAGAATCACCACCGTCTCAGGAGATTATTGGTGAGGCACCGGCCATGCAGGAAGTGTTCCGCGCCATTGGTCGCCTTTCTAACTCCAATATCACCGTTTTGATTAATGGCGAATCGGGAACTGGTAAAGAGCTGGTGGCCCATGCGCTGCATAAACATAGCCCCCGTCGAGACTCTAAATTTATCGCTTTGAATATGGCCGCTATTCCCAATGATCTGATTGAGTCAGAGCTTTTTGGTCACGAAAAAGGCGCCTTTACCGGTGCGGCTCAACGCCGTGAAGGACGCTTTGAGCAGGCCAATGGCGGCACATTATTTCTCGATGAAATTGGCGATATGCCACCAGAGGCACAGACTCGCCTATTGCGCGTTTTAGCCGATGGTGAATTCTATAGGGTCGGCGGCCACACCTCGGTAAAAGTAGATGTGCGAATTATTGCTGCAACTCATCAAAATTTAGAAGCGCTGGTGGAGAGCAATCGCTTTCGCGAAGATCTCTATCATCGTATAAATGTTATTCGCGTGCATCTGCCTAAACTCTCGGATCGTCGTGAAGATATCCCCCAGTTAATGATGCACTTTTTCCATCGTGCGGCCAAAGAACTAGATATGGAGCCCAAACTGCTGTCTCAGGAAGCGGAAGATTTTTTCTGCGCCATGGATTGGCCCGGCAATGTTCGCCAGCTAGAGAATATTTGCCGCTGGCTAACCGTGATGGCGGCGGGGCGCGAGGTATTGCTGACGGATTTACCCCCAGAACTTAAGGCGGAAGAAACTGGTGGCGAGCTGCGTGTGCAGGGTGACTGGCAGCAGATGTTGCGACGCTGGAGTGAGCGCGAGCTCAAGTCTGGGCGTCGAGATATTCTGTCTCAGGCAGTGCCAGATTTTGAGCGCACCATGATTGAAACCGCCCTGGCTCATACCAGTGGCCGTAAAAAGGATGCCGCTGAATTGTTGGGTTGGGGTCGCAATACATTGACCCGCAAATTGCAGGAATATCAGATGGAAAATCAGGCGCTGTAGTCGATTTAAATCCGAATGTAAAAAACCAGGCAATAAAAAACCCCGCTCTTAAACAAGGCGGGGTTTTTGCTGTTCAGCGTTTATCTACTGATCAGTGAGTGCTGCTCTCTGGTGCCTCAGCGGCGGCTTCTTGCTGTGCGGCTGCCTGCTGAACTGCAGAGGCGAATAGCGCTTCAAAATTAATCGGTGGAATCATCAGCGGAGGAAATGAACCCTTGGTCAATGTGCTGTCGATTGTCTCACGAGCATAGGGAAGCAGCATGCTTGGGCAGGTCACATTGAGCACTTGGGCCAGCTGACCACCTTCCAAACCGTCGATTGTAAAGAGACCTGCTTGGTCTACTTCAATTAGATAAATTGTTTCTTCTTCATCTTTGACCGTCACTGTAATACGCAGAGCAACCTCATAAACGCCGTCTGCAACCTTATTGGTCTTGGTACTCAGATCCTGATTTACCTTTGGAGTCCACTGCTTCTGGAAAGCGGCTGCGCCCTGGGGCGTCTCAAATGAGAGGTCTTTTACGTAGATACGCTGCACGGCAAACTTAGGGGCTGGTGCGTTTTCTTCGCTGGCTGCTTCTGGGGCAGTAGTCGTTTCGTCAGTCATGGTTGAACCCTTTAATCAAATTATTATGTGTTGTTACCGACTTATATGGAGACTGTTTCGCCGCTTTCAACCCCAGCCTTGAGGGTCGCGTCAAAAGTGCCCTGACGCTCCAAGTCTCTGAGCTCGTCAAAGCCACCAATATGCTGATTGCCAAACCAAATCTGAGGCACTGTATTGCGTCCACTCTTGGTGATCAGCTTGCCGCGTAGTTCAGCGTCATTGTCGACCGATATATCCTGATAATCTATTTCTTTGGCAGTGAGCAACCGCCGCGCGGCAGTGCAAAAAGGGCAAAAGCGTGTGCCATATAGTACAACGTGAGACATGTAAGTTCCTTGAGTAGCGCCATCGAATGGCGGCGAGATAGACCAGGAGTCGAATTACTTACCTGATACCAGTGGAAGGCTTGCGCCCTGCCACTCACTGATGCCGCCGCTAAGGCGTCGAGCATCGTAATTATCTTTAGTGAGAAGTTTGCCAGCACCGCCTGAGTGCTGACCAATTTTATCGACCACAACAATCGTTTTGCCGCGAGATTTTTCCAACTCACCAATACGGCTGGCGAGTTTGGTGTGGGGAATATTGCGCGAGCCGTGGATATGGCCACTTTCAAACTCAGCAGTGGTGCGCACATCGACCACTACCGCTTGATCGCTATTCATTAAGCGAACCAATTCAGCTGTGCCCAGGGTCTTACCGCTTTTGCGCTGCTCGGTGAATAAAAAGAAACCGATTAATGCGAATAACAATGAAATTAGCAGCCACTGTTCACTGACAAATATAAAAATATTCACGTCGTATTTTCCATTGGTAAAATTATTTTTTAGGCGACTCGATGTAACTGGTCGAAGTCTTGGGTGCTCTGTTCAAATGCCTCTGCGGCGCGCAGTATACACAGGAATTTCAGCTTGAGCTAACACTGCAGTCCAGCGGTTAATTTGGCTTATAAATCGAAAGCAACCCTGTTACTGCCAGCGGTTCCAGATTGGTGTGCAGTCTTCCGGCAGCGGCGCCACATGACCCAGTGAAGCCCAGGGTTGGTTGGGGCTGTGAAAGTCCGATCCGCAGGAAGCTTCCAGTCCACTGTCGCGGCAAAGTCTGGCCATATCGCGGGTCACAGAGGGCACCTGACTGCCGGAAATAACTTCCATCGCCTCCCCCCCTGCAGCCTTAAAGGCGGTGATCAATTCAATTAATTTAGAGCGGGTCAATTTGTACTTAGTTGGGTGGGCCAGCACTGCTACCCCGCCGGCGTCGCGAATCCAATCAATCACCGTCTTGGGGTCCGCCCACTGATCTTTAACGTCACCGACTTTTCCTGCGCCCAGATAGCGTTTAAACGCCTGTTGGATATTGCTCACTGCGCCAATGGCCACCAGATGTTGGGCAAAGTGTGGTCGTCCTACTTGTGGGCCATTGGAAAATGACTTTGCCCCCTCTAAGCAGTCGGCGAATCCGAGACGGGCAAGTCTCTCGGCAATTATTTCTCCCCGGCCCTCACGAGCCTTCGACTGCTTTGTCACCGCCTCGACAATCGAGTTGCTGTGGAGTTCTACATTGAGGCCAACTATATGTACCCCACGACGATTCCACTGGCTGGATAGTTCAATGCCGGGAATAATCCGCAGTCCAGGCTCGATATCTCCCAATGTGCTATAGGCCGCCAGAGTGTCGTGGTCGGTAATTGAGAGCATATCAATCTCCCGCTCGCGGGCGAGATTAATTAGCGCAGCTGGATCAAGCGTGCCGTCGGATGCGGTGGTATGGCAGTGGAAATCAATATTCATTTATATGCTGTGCTTAAAAATTTTGCGTATTGTAACAGGCTCGCTCCACGTATACTGAGCCTCATGATCGAACCAATCTCCGAATTTCAAATGCGCCAAGTTGAGGCGGCAACTGAGCGCTGTATTGAAAAAGCATCGCAGCTCTATGGACGCTGTTTCGATACTATCACCGTGGATTTTGACCTCAAAGGTAAGTGCGCAGGGATGTACCAGGTAAAAGGTCGCAGTCGACGTATTCGCTACAACCCCTGGCTGTTTGCAAAATATTTTGAAGATAGCCTCAATGATACGGTAATCCATGAGGTTGCCCATTATGTGGTCGATTGTCTCTACGGGCTGCGGCGGGTCAAGCCCCACGGTGTTGAATGGAAGCGCGTGATGGTCGATCTGGGTGCCGAGCCCAAGGCGACCGGAAGTTACGATCTAACCGGCATTCCCGTGAGGCAGTACGCTAAATTCGCTTATAAATGCGGCTGCAGAACTCATCAGTTAACCAGTCTGCGACATAAAAAAATCCTTAAACGCCGAGCCCAGTATCGCTGCCAATTCTGTCATGGTTTCCTCGTCGCCGATATTGCAGCCAGCGCATGAGCGAGTGGTTTGTCTATCTTATTCGGGCCACCGATCAGTCGATTTATACGGGGATTACCACTGATGTCGAGCGACGCTTTAATGAACATCTAAATGGCCGTGCTGGCGCCAAATACTTTCGTGGTCGCCGTCCAGAAGAGGTGGTGTTTGTTGAGGGTGGTCACGACCGCAGCAGCGCCAGTATTCGCGAGGCGCAAATCAAAAAGCTTTCCCGTAAGCATAAGCTTGATTTGATCAGCCCTTAGAGTTTATCTTCTCTTTAATTGGTCTATACAGATAATTTTGTCTTTCGAGAATAAATTATTGTGGTTATGTTCCCTTCGATACCCTATATTGCTCGACAAATAGTCAAACGTTACATGAAAATATTCAAATTTTAATTGTCTATACAATTAATTCGTATAGACATATTTAGGCGATATTTTATGAGTCAAACTAGCGACGTACTCCCTCGATATGCGCAAATCAAAAGCCATATTAAAACGCAGCTGGAATCTGGCCTGTGGCGGATCGGTGAGCGTATTCCTTCAGAAACTCAGTTATCGCAAGACTTTTCAGTCAGCCGTATGACCGCGCGCAGGGCTGTCCAGGAGTTAGCAGATGAAGGCCTACTGGCGCGTTCGGTGGGAGCTGGGACCTTTGTAATACAGCCGCCATCGCCCATTTCATCTGTGGAATTACCGGACTTCAATCAGCAGTTTAGTTTTAGTAACTCAGAGTACAGTAATCGTATTGTCACTCTGGAGACGATGCCAGCAGAACGGGATATTGCTGCACTGCTGGGGTTGGCCGAGGGCGAGCTGATCTATCACTCGGTGATTGTGCACTCAATCGCCTCAGTTCCGGCGCAGTGGGAAGAGAGCTTTGTCAGCCCCGAACTGGTGCCAGTTTATCTCAAGCAAAACTTTAAGAAAGTGAGTCCCCAAGCGTATATCAACTGGGTAATTGCACCCAGCCGAGTTGAGCATCAACTGCAGGCAATAATCGCCGATGTCATGATTGCCGGTGCCTTGGGACTGTCCACACTCAGTCCCTGTATTAAAATAAGCCGTCGCAGCTGGCATCAAGATCGCGTGATCAGTGTCAATCGCTGCATTGCCTCTGGGGCCAGCTGTCGAATTGGCAGTGAGCTGTTACTATAAAATCCCTTAAAATAGCGTTAAGTTGTCGCTAAAAATCGCTAAAAATCGCTAAAAGAGTCTAACGTGAAAAAAATCGCTGTATTTGTTGATGTACAAAATATTTATTACACGGTAAAAGAGCAGTTTGGCTGTTACTTTAATTACCGTGAGCTCTGGCGCCAGCTCAGTGAGCAGGGCGAGATTGTTCAGGCTACAGCCTATGCCATCGAGCGCAATGACGCCGGGCAGCGGGGCTTTCAACAAGTGCTTCGGGATATTGGATTCGAGGTTAAGCTCAAGCCGTTTATTCAGCGTAGTGATGGTTCGGCCAAGGGTGATTGGGATGTGGGAATCGCTATCGACATAATGGACTGTGCCGCAACGACTAATCCGCCTGACGAGATCATATTGTTATCAGGTGACGGGGATTTTGATCTGCTACTCGCTCGAGTGAGCCAGCGTTATGCTGTATCGACCAGTGTCTATGGTGTGGCGGCGCTCACGGCAGCATCACTGATTGATGCCGCCGATCACTTTCAACCGATTCAGGCCAAACTCTTGCTTAAGTAATAATGCCGCTTTCGGAACCACCCTGGCCAGGCACCACGATTTTTGATGCCTCTTCGCGACGCATTTGTTCCATTTTTTGGTTAGCTTCTTCAACTGCGATCTGTGCCTTGCCGGCAAAATCACTCGCGGCTTCGCCGATGGTTTCACCATCTAACGTAAAGTTAAGCGGTATGGCACCCATCTGGGTCATCACCTGTGTCGAACCGAAAAATGTTATTGCGCGGTCCGAGTCATCGCTGCCATCAGCTTTCACTGGAATCATTTTGCGGATAAAGCCAATCTTTTGATCGGTAAAGCTCTCTTCGCGAAATAGGCCGTTGGGGTCCATTGTGTTGTTGCTTTCATTAGTCATATTGAATTCTTTTCGTAGGTTAAAAACACGCACACCCTAGCAGACATGCGTCAGCGGTAAAAGTTTGTCGGCCAATTAAGCTGGCAGCTTTTTCGAAATAGCAGCGGTGGCGACCAACATTAGGGATGAGAGCAACAGGCAGGCTGTCAGGCCAAACTGTTGGTAGACCAGCCCAGACAGCAGTGTGCCGACTAATCTGCCAGCAGCATTGCACATATAGTAAAAGCCTACATCCAGCGAAGTGCCGTCTTCCCGCGCATAGGCGACAATCAGGTAGGAATGAATCGACGAGTTGACGGCAAAGAATGCGCCAAAAATCATCAGTCCTGTCACCAGCACGATGGCCGGTAGGCTGGGGTCACTCCCTGCGGCATAGAGGGTGGTTCCAATTGCGGCTGGTATTAGGCAGAGTAGTGCAGCCCACTTAAATGCTGTACTCCCCGAGGGGTGAGTAATATTCGTTTCCTCGTTGCCAGTGTTGGTGACTTTGGGGGCCAGTGTTTGCATCACACCGTAAGCCATTACCCAGGTAGCCATCATGCTGCCCACTTGAACATAGCTCCACTGCAGTTGGCTCTGCAAAAACACCGGCAGTGCCACAACAAACCAAATGTCCCGAGAGCCAAAGAGAAAAAATCGCGCCGCACTGAGTCGATTGACTGCGCTGCTTTTGGAAAACAGATGTTTGAGTGGCTCGGGCTTTTTGGCGATACCCATACTGCGGTCTAGCACTAAAACGCTGAGTATTAAAACGCCGCTTAAAGCAGTGGCCATTGTTGCCACGGCGCTTTGAAAGCCGACAGTGGCTAACAGCCAGCCACCGAGGAAAAAACCGACGCCTTTTAAGGCATTTTTCGATCCGGTTAGCAGGGCGATCCAGCGATAGAGCCGCCCTTGAGCATCAGCTGGCACCAGAGATTTAATGCTCGCTTTGGCGCCCATTTTATTCAGATCTTTGCCAATCCCGGAAAGTGCTTGGGCGATCATCACATAGACCACATTGAGTATCGAGCTGTCTACCATCAGCATGCTCAGAGCGACAATCTGCAGTGCCAGGCCTGCCTGCATTGTAATGGTTAAGCCGATAGAGGTTGCTAGCCAGCCGCCATATAAGTTAGTAATCACTCCGCACAATTCGTAGAGTACCAATAGGCCCGCTATTTCAATCGGACTGTAACCGAGTTGATGAAAAAACAGCACCACCAGCATGCGCAGAGCGCCGTCGCTGAGTGTAAAGGCCCAGTAACTCAGGGTCACTAAACCGTATTGGGTGGCAGGCGCTTTAAGCTCAAAATTCATCGTTGCTTATCAGGTTCTCAATGTGGGTTATCGGCGCTGATTAATTATTCTAGTGTTCAATTGACGCCGCGACTTTGGCCGCTAACTCCATCATGCGATTAACGTAACCGATTTCATTGTCATACCAGACAAGTACTTTAACCTGAGAGTTGTTGATCACCATGGTGGACAAACCATCCACAATTCCCGAGCGCTTATCGTTGGTATAGTCCGCCGAGACCAATGGTAATTCTGAGAACCCAAGAATGCCTTTTAAGCGTCCCTCGGCGGCATCGCGAAGTGCGTCGTTAACCTGATCAACGTTTACGTCACGGTTTAGCTCAAAAACACAGTCAGTTAATGAGCCATTGGCCAATGGCACTCTGACTGCCAAGCCATTAATGCGCCCCTTAAGTTCAGGAAAAATTTCAGTGATTGCGGTTGCTGAGCCGGTGCTGGTAGGTATCAGCGATAACCCGCTAGCTCTGGAGCGGCGCAGATCGCTGTGATATTGATCGAGAATACTTTGAGTATTGGTGATGTCGTGGATGGTGGTGATTGCGGCATGCTTAATACCAAAGGTCTTTTGCAGTACATCGACCACCGGCGCCAGGCAATTAGTGGTGCAGGACGCGGCGGTGACTATGGCTTGATTGGTGTAGAGATGATCATTGACTCCCATCACCAGGTTTAGCGTGCCATCTTTTACGGGTGCCGAGACCACCACTTTTTTAACGCCCTCGTCGAAATAGGGTGCCAGCGCTTGCTGAGATTTAAAGGTACCAGTGCATTCGATAAC
>Ga0206677_10000923_pt1 | contig 27815 bp, 19 predicted proteins | sample M130m12015metaG_FD_155475 | JGI IMG/M metagenome (GOLD analysis project Ga0206677, IMG submission 155475) | Ammonia-oxidizing marine archaeal communities from Monterey Bay, California, United States - M1 30m 12015 | ecosystem: Environmental > Aquatic > Marine > Intertidal zone | place: USA...
ATGTCTAAAAAAATTAGACATAGGGGCCCAGATTGGAGTGGAATCTATAGTGATGATAAGGTTATCATGACGCATGAAAGATTGGCTATTGTAGATCCAGCTTCCGGACAACAACCGCTTTTTAGTGAGGATAAAAAACTCGTATTGGCAGCAAATGGAGAAATTTACAATCATAGAGATTTACGCAAACAGTTTGACGGAACCTATCCTTTTCAAACAGCGTCCGACTGTGAGGTAATTTTAGCACTATACAAAGAAAAAGGTGTTGATTTTTTGGATGAATTGAATGGGATTTTTGGTTTTGCATTGTATGATGTTGAAAAGGATGCATATTTTATCGCCAGAGATCATGTTGGAATCATTCCTTTGTACATTGGATGGGATCAAAATGGAACTTTTTATGTTGCTTCTGAATTAAAGGCTTTGGAAGGCGTTTGTACTAAGATTGAATTATTTCCTCCAGGGCATTACATGTCTAGTGTCGATGGACAATTTGTAAAATGGTACCATCGAGAATGGAGAGATTATGAAGCGGTCAAAGATAACCAAACAAGCATCGCAGAAGTAAAGAAAGCTTTAGAAGATGCAGTACACAGACAATTAATGAGTGATGTACCTTATGGTGTTTTACTTTCTGGAGGTTTGGATTCTTCAGTAACTTCTGCCATTGCAAAAAAATATGCTCAAAAAAGAATTGAATCCGATGACAAGTCTGCAGCTTGGTATCCTCAACTTCACAGTTTCTCTGTGGGTCTAGAAGGGTCTCCAGATTTGGCAGCTGCTCAAAAAGTAGCAGACCATATTGGTACTATTCATCATGAAATAAAATTTACAATTCAGGAAGGATTGGACGCTATCAAAGATGTCATTTACAATATAGAAACCTATGACATTACCACAATTCGCTCCTCTACCCCGATGTACTTAATGGCTAGAGTCATTAAATCCATGGGAATCAAAATGGTACTTTCTGGGGAAGGAGCCGATGAAATTTTTGGAGGTTACTTGTATTTTCATAAGGCACCAAATGCAGAAGAATTTCATGAAGAAACTGTTCGTAAGCTAGAAAAACTTCATATGTATGACTGCCTTAGAGCCAATAAGAGTTTAATGGCTTGGGGAATTGAAGGACGTGTACCTTTTCTAGACAAAGAGTTTATTGATGTTGCCATGCGTGTGAACCCGAAAGATAAAATGATTCATGGAGAGCGAATGGAGAAATGGATTATTCGAAAAGCATTTGAAGATATGTTACCAGAAAGTGTAGCATGGAGACAAAAAGAACAATTTTCTGACGGTGTTGGCTATGACTGGATTGATACTTTAAAAGAAATCGTAGACAAAGAAATTTCGGATGAACAGTTGGCAAATGCAAAATTCAGATTCCCAATTCAAACCCCTCAAAATAAGGAAGAATTTTATTACCGAGCTATTTTTGAAGGACACTTTCCAAGCGACACCGCTGCATTAAGCGTTCCTCAAGAAGCAAGTGTAGCTTGTAGTACTCAAATTGCACTAGACTGGGATGAAGCGTTTAAAAACATGAACGAACCTTCAGGAAGAGCAATCCTAAATGTTCATGATGATGCTTATTAGATTTGTTTATTTCCAAAATAAATTTAAGACTAAAAAATCTCGCTTTTTGCGGGATTTTTTTTTGCTTGTACGATTGTAAAATCTCCTTTTTAAGCAACGTAAGTACTGGCTTGTTTTCCAAAAAAATTTTAACTCACAAAAAAGACATCTAAGGTGCTTTTTAAGAGGTTTAAGCCATTATTTCGTTTTCAACAAATGTTGATAATTTCAGAACTTAATTTCACATAGCTTTAAAAAAAAGATTGAAAATTTGTAAATTTGAGATGAGGAGATCATCATTTTCTATGTTGGTTTTTCAACAAAATTTAAATGACTAATTCACTTTTATTATGAGCGAAGACAAAAAAAATAATTACGATGCTTCCAGTATTCAGGCATTAGAAGGTATGGAGCATGTAAGAATGCGTCCTTCGATGTATATTGGAGATGTAGGTGTTCGAGGATTGCACCATTTGGTATACGAAGTTGTAGACAATTCTATTGATGAAGCGATGGGAGGCCATTGTGATACGATTAATGTTACCATTAATGAAGACAATTCTATTACTACCAAAGATAATGGACGTGGAATTCCAGTTGGGATTCACAAAAAAGAAGGGGTTTCTGCATTGCAAGTTGTAATGACAAAAATTGGTGCCGGTGGTAAATTTGACAAGGATTCCTACAAGGTCTCTGGAGGGTTGCACGGTGTGGGTGTGAGTTGTGTAAACGCATTATCACAACACTTAACAGCAACGGTTCACAAAGAAGGTAAAATTTGGCAACAAGAATATTCTCAAGGAAAAGCCTTGTACCCAGTAAAAACAATTGGAGAAACCGATTTTACAGGGACCATTGTTACTTTTTCACCAGACAAATCAATCTTTACCCAAAGTACTCAATACAACTACGAAACGTTGGCTACACGTATGCGTGAGTTGTCTTATTTGAATAAAGGTATTACCATTACTTTAACAGACAAAAGAAATACTGACGACGAAGGAAACCCAATTACAGAAACCTTTCATTCGAAAGAAGGGCTGCCAGAATTTATCAAATATTTAGATTCTACACGTGAGCAATTGACTGCAAATGTAATTTCTATGGAAGGCGAAAAAAATGGTATTCCGGTTGAAGTTGCCATGGTATACAACACTTCCTATGCAGAAAACTTGCACTCCTATGTAAACAATATCAACACGCACGAAGGAGGAACCCATTTGTCTGGATTTAGACGTGGGTTAACAGGAACCTTAAAAAAATATGCGGACAATTCTGGATTGCTTAAGAATGTAAAGTTCGAAATTTCAGGTGATGATTTTCGGGAAGGATTGACTGCGATCGTTTCTGTTAAGGTAGCAGAGCCGCAATTTGAAGGACAAACAAAAACAAAATTAGGAAACAGAGAAGTAACCTCTGCCGTATCGCAAGCCGTTTCTGAAATGTTAACCGACTATTTGGAAGAAAATCCAAACGATGCAAAAACCATTGTTCAGAAAGTAATCCTAGCTGCTACTGCAAGGCATGCAGCACGGAAAGCCCGTGAAATGGTTCAGCGTAAGACAGTGATGTCTATTGGTGGTTTGCCTGGAAAATTATCTGATTGCTCTGAAACCGACCCAGCTCAATGTGAAATTTTCTTAGTTGAGGGAGATTCTGCAGGAGGTACAGCAAAGCAAGGTAGAGATCGTAATTTTCAGGCCATACTTCCACTTCGTGGAAAGATTTTGAACGTAGAAAAAGCGATGCAACATAAGGTTTTTGAAAACGAAGAAATCAAAAATATGTTTACCGCTTTGGGGGTTTCTATTGGAACGGAAGAAGACCCAAGAGCTTTAAACTTATCGAAAGTTCGATACCATAAAGTAGTCATTATGTGTGATGCCGATGTTGATGGTTCGCATATTGCAACATTGATCCTAACGTTCTTCTTTAGATACATGAAAGAAATGGTAGAGCAAGGATATGTCTATATTGCAACGCCTCCACTTTACTTAGTGAAAAAAGGACAAAAAAGAGAGTATGCATGGGATGACAATCAACGAGATTTAATTGCTCAAAAACTCGGAGGAAGTGTTTCAATTCAGCGATATAAAGGTCTTGGAGAAATGAATGCAGAACAACTTTGGGATACGACTATGAATCCTGAGTTTAGAACACTTCGTAAGGTGGTTATTGAGAGTCCAACAGAAGCAGACAGAGTTTTCTCTATGCTTATGGGCGATGAAGTTCCGCCAAGGAGAGACTTTATTGAACGAAATGCAAAGTATGCAAACATCGATGTCTAAAAAATAGTTTTAATTTTAAACAGCCTCAATCGTAAACGTATTGAGGCTTTTTTTTGTAAATAACTCAAAAAAGTACAGTGTTTTTTAAGAAAAATCAAAAGTTATTTTTCAATAATTTAATGTATTTTTGTGGCTGTTAATTTCAACACAAATAAATACGAAAAATATGAAAATTACAGTTGTAGGTGCTGGTGCCGTTGGTGCAAGTTGTGCAGAATACATTGCCATGAAAAACTTCGCTTCAGAAGTTGTAATATTAGACATTAAAGAAGGTTTTGCAGAAGGGAAAGCAATGGATTTAATGCAGACCGCTTCTTTGAACGGGTTTGATACAAAAATCACTGGAAGTACAAGTGATTATTCCAAAACAGCTGCTTCTGATATTTGTGTGATTACTTCGGGAATTCCAAGAAAACCAGGAATGACTCGTGAAGAGTTGATTGGAATCAATGCAGGAATTGTTAAAATGGTTTCTGCTAGCTTAATTGAGCATTCTCCAAACACCATTATTATTGTGGTTTCTAATCCTATGGACACCATGACTTATTTGGTTCACAAAACAACAGGACTTCCTAAAAATAGAATCATTGGAATGGGCGGAGCCTTAGATTCTGCACGTTTTAAATATCGACTGGCAGAAGCTTTAGAAGCACCCATTTCTGATGTAGATGGAATGGTAATTGGTGGACATTCTGATAAAGGAATGGTTCCTTTAACGCGATTAGCTACAAGAAATTCGGTTCCAGCTTCCGAGTTTATCTCCGAAGAAAGATTGGCACAAGTCTTACAAGACACCAAAGTAGGTGGCGCTACACTAACGGGTTTGTTGGGCACTTCTGCTTGGTATGCTCCTGGAGCTGCTGTTTCTAGTTTGGTGCATGCAATTGCCTGTGATCAAAAGAAAATTTTTCCCTGCTCTGTATTATTGGAAGGTGAATATGGTTTAAATGATTTATGCATCGGAGTCCCTGTAGTTTTAGGGAAAAACGGTGTCGAAAAAATTGTGAAAATCAATTTAAATGATGCAGAAAAAGCCCATCTTCAAGCTTCTGCTGAAGGGGTTACCAAAACAAACGGGTTGTTAGCACTGTAACAAGATGGTTGCTTTGTGCGATTATAATTCATAAAAAAAAATCCAGCTATAAAGCTGGATTTTTTTATTTTTTTCTCGAACTACTATCGTATTTCGACAAACAAACCTTCGTCTGTTTTTGAAACTTTAGCCACTTCTTTATTGGTCAATCCTTTTATGGTTTTGTCCCATTTCTTGTTAGACAAACCAGATTGAGATTTTAATTCGTTTAAAGCTATTCTCTCAACTTTGGTGATCAGTGCTAATAAATCTTTCTCCTCAACTGTGAGCTCAACATCAACAGAGATTCGCTTTTCTGGGCGCATTTGTGGAAAAAACAAGACTTCTTGGATGGATTGATTGTTGGTTAAAAACATAATCAAACGATCCATTCCAATTCCCATTCCAGAGGTTGGAGGCATCCCGTACTCGAGCGCACGTAAAAAATCTTCATCGATAAATTCGGTGGCTTCATCGTCTCCTTTTTTGGCGAGTTTTAATTGGTGTTCGAAACGTGCTCTTTGATCAATTGGATCGTTTAGTTCTGAATAAGCATTGGCAATTTCTTTACCACATACCATCAACTCAAAACGTTCTGTGAGTTCTGGATTGTCTCTATGTTCTTTACAAAGTGGAGACATTTCTTTTGGATAATCGGTAATGAAGGTGGGTTGTATATAATTTCCTTCACATTTTTCCCCAAAAATCTCATCAATTAATTTTCCTTTCCCCATGGTTTCATCAACAGGAATGTCCATTGATTTTGCTGCGATTCTTATTTCATCTTCAGTTTTTCCATTGATGTCAAAACCAGTAAAATGTTTGATCGAGTCTGCCATAGTAACTCTCGCATAGGGTGCTTTAAAATTGATTTTATGTTCACCAAAAGTAACTTCAGAGGTCCCGTTTACGGCAATAGCACAATGTTCTAATAATTGCTCACAGAAATCCATCATCCAATTGTAATCTTTGTAAGATACATAGATTTCCATCGCAGTAAATTCTGGATTGTGTGTTCTGTCCATTCCTTCATTTCTGAAGTTTTTTGAAAACTCATAAACACCATCAAAACCACCTACAATTAATCTTTTTAAATAGAGCTCGTTGGCAATTCTCATGTACAACGGTATGTCTAATGAATTGTGATGTGTAATAAAAGGTCTTGCAGCGGCTCCTCCAGGAATGGGCTGTAAGACAGGGGTTTCCACTTCAAAATATCCTGCGTCATTAAAGAAAGAACGCATTGCATTGAATAATTTGGTTCGTTTGACAAAGACTTCTTTAACATGTGGATTGACCACCAAATCTGCATAACGTTGTCTGTAACGCATTTCGGGATCTGTAAAAGCATCGTAAGTAACGCCATCTTTTACTTTTGGCATTGGCAAAGGCTTCAAGGCTTTGGATAGCATTTTAAAACTTTTAACCAAGACTGTTTTTTCACCTACTTGCGTTGTAAACAAGGTTCCTTCTATTCCTATAAAGTCTCCTAAGTCTACTAATTTCTTAAAAATATTATTATAATTGGATTTGTCTTCTCCTTCACAAATTTCATCTCTGTTAAAATACAATTGGACTCTACCTTCTCCATCTTGCAGTTGAGCAAAAGATGCTTTTCCTTGAATGTTGATTGACATCAAACGTCCAGCAATAACGACATGCTTACCTTCAACATATGCTTCTTTTATTTCTTTTGAATTTGAATTGATTGGAAATAAATCTGCTGGATAAGGGTTGATTCCTAATTCACGTAATTTGGTTAGCTTTTCTCTACGTACAACTTCTTGTTCTGATAATTGCATTCTCTGTCTTTGTTTTCGGATACATGTTAAAGGTTGCAAAGATACAATCTATTGCAGAGTTAGGCAATTAACAAATAAAAAAGAAAATGACCTGTAAGATTGTAAAATATTGTATATTTGTGTGCTACTTTTTGTTAAAGTAGTATTTAGTTGTGTTGTTTGGCACTTTCATAAAAGTGTCATGGTTTTGTTAACCAATGGAAAGCTTCCCTTAAATGGGACGCTTTTTTTTTGCATTTGATTGAAAGAATATTAAAACAACACCGTCTTATATTCCCATATCTTGGAAAAGAAAAGCACGCAGTAAACCAAGGCTACAAAAAACTTGATGAATGCAGAAGCAAGTAGACCAATAAAAGAACCAAAAGAAGCTTTAATAGCTCTTTGGGTGTCCTTGCTATCATACAGCAATTCTCCGATAAACGCACCAAGGAAGGCTCCTATTAAAATACCCAGTGGAATTGGAACAAAGAGTCCAATAATTAACCCAATCGTCGTGCCGTAAACGCCGTATTTACTGCCTCCAAATTTTTTTGTGCCCATGGCGGGAATGATATAATCTAAAATCCAAATTATAAGGGCTATGGCTAACGTTATGCCTAAAAAAGTCCAGTTCAGTGGAATTACACTCGTAAGGTGTAATGCTAAAAGTCCGAACCAACCGGTGAGAGGGCCTGGTAAAACTGGTAAAATTGCACCTACAATACCAAGTAAAACCAATAAAAACCCTACTAGTAATAAAAAAATATCCATAACATGTTTTTAAGTAGCACTAAAATACAAAACCTTTGTTACATTTTTTGAAACGATAAATACAACTTTTAAATACGAATATTCCAAATTGTAAACTAAAATCAGACCCTAATTATTGAAGCAATTATGATGTAAAGGCACCTCCTATATAACTCAATAAAATTTAGTAATTTCACAACATAATTAATTCTATGTTTTTGCGTGTTTTTGCTTTTTTTATTTTCCTCCTTTTTTGCAATTCTTGTGATTTGGCTATGGGAATTAACAGCTCGAAAATTACACCTTTAGATACAACAATAGACTTTGCTTCCGTAGATTTCTCTCCTTCATTTCCTGTTTGTGACACCCTGGTCACAAAAGCAAAAAAATCAACTTGTTTTAGAAATGAAATGCATGCAAAAATAGGCGCCGAACTCAAAAAACATACTTTTACAACACAGGAAGCTATTGCTGAAACTGTGGTTGTCCATTTAGTAATCTCAGCAAAGGGAACTGTAGTTTTGGATGAAATTCAGTCCTCTGAAAACATCAAGTTACAACTCCCTTCACTGGATAGTTTGCTAAAGGTAAGTGTACAGAAATTACCCCAAATAACCCCTGCAAGAAAAAGAGGTATTCCTGTAGTTACAAAATACAGCTTGCCCATTGAAGTTCATTTAAAAAACTAAAATGCCCCTTCTTTACAATTGAAAAGAGGAGCACCTTGGTCTATTTAGACATTTTGAAATGGAATTCTTAATTCAGCATTTTCCACAATTTATCTTTTAATTCTTGCAACCCAGATTCAGCAACTGAAGAAATGAATAAAGTTTCTATACCTTCTGGTAAATCTGAAGCAATCTCTTGCTTTAATTCTTCATCTAACATGTCCGATTTAGAAATGGCCAACAAACGATCTTTGTCTAACAATTCTGGATTGTGCTTTTTCAGCTCATTTAATAGAATTGCATATTCATTGTTAATATCATCGCTATCGGCAGGAATTAAAAACAAAAGGGTTGAGTTACGTTCGATATGACGTAAAAATCGATGTCCAAGTCCTTTTCCTTCTGCAGCTCCTTCTATGATTCCAGGGATGTCTGCAATTACGAACGTTTGATGATTTCGGTGTTCTACAATCCCTAAATTTGGCTTTAACGTTGTAAACGCATAGTCAGCAATTTTCGGTTTTGCAGCCGTTAGAACAGACAAAAGTGTAGACTTCCCTGCATTTGGAAAACCTACCAAACCTACATCTGCTAGCAATTTCAATTCTAAGCGCAGCCAGGCTTCTACACCGTCCATCCCGGGTTGTGAATATCTTGGTGTTTGATTGGTTGAGGATTTAAAATGCCAGTTCCCTAAGCCTCCTTTTCCGCCACGCAACAATACAACTTCTTTCTGGTGTTCTGTAATTTCTAGAATCACTTCATCCGTATCGGCATCTCTAACAATCGTTCCTAAAGGCACATCTATATATACATCTGCCCCATCTGCTCCGGTGCTTCTACTTGCACTTCCAGCACCTCCTGGGTCGGCTCTAAAGTGTCTTTTAAATTTCAAGTGAAACAAGGTCCACATGTTTTTGTCTCCTCGTAAAATAATATGACCTCCTCGTCCACCGTCGCCTCCATCGGGTCCTCCTTTGGTAATAAATTTTTCTCTGTGCAAGTGCATAGATCCTTGCCCACCTTTACCAGAGGATGCGTATATTTTTATGTAGTCGACAAAATTTCCTTCAGTCATGCTTTTTTTTTATGGGTTCAACAATTGAATTGTCAAACAATTTAAAGTGTATCAAAAACGGCTGATAAGCTTTCGGTAATGTCTTCAATAGTACCCACACCATTCACTCCATGATAGGTGCCTTTTTCTTGGTAAAAATCTTTTAAGATGGCCGTTTTGGTGTTGTATTCGTTAAAACGATTTCTAATTTTTTCTTCGTCCGTATCGTCGGTTCTTCCACTTGTTTTTCCTCTTTCCAACAAGCGCTCAACTAACAAGTCTTCGGAAACCTCTAAGGCGACCATTCCATTTATTTGCGCTCCTTTTTCTGCTAAAAAAGCATCTAAAGCGATGGCTTGAGAAGCGGTCCTTGGAAACCCGTCAAAAATAAAACCGTTGGCATTCGCATTTTTATCTACTTCTGCTTTCAACATGTTAATGGTTACTTCATCGGGCACTAAATTACCAGCGTCCATATAGGTTTTTGCCAATACTCCTAATTCGGTTTTGTTTTTAATATTGTATCTAAAAACATCTCCTGTAGAGATGTGTACCAAATCATATTTCTCTTTTAACAAGGTTGCTTGTGTCCCTTTTCCTGCACCGGGAGGTCCGAATAATACAATGTTTTTCATTTTTGGGGGTGTTGTTTGTTGATATATTGCTGCTATGTTTCTTCCTAAGCCGTCATAGTCGAGGCCATATCCTACGATAAACTTATCTTTAATACTTTTTCCAATATAAGCAATGGGAAGTTCTTTTTTAAATACTTCGGGCTTAAAAAATAGGGTTGCTACTTTAAGTTGTTTTACTTTTTTATCGCTAAAGATGTTATAAATTTCTTGCAAAGTGGCTCCAGTATCTATAATATCTTCTAGGATAATAACAGTCCTTCCTGTTAGATCTTCATTGAGACCCACAAGTTGTTTTACATTTGCTGTTGATGTTGTGCCTTCATAGGAAGCGAGTTTGACAAATGAAACTTCGCAATTTCCATTAAATTCTCTAATAAAATCTGCAGCAAACAAAAAACATCCATTTAAAATTCCCACAAAAACAGGAATCTCGTCTTTTGGCAAATCATCTTTTACTTGTTTGGCCAAGGACTTTACAATGCCTGCAACTTCTTCCTTTGTTATAAAAGGTTTGAAATATAAATCATGAAGTTTTATAATGTTCATCAGATGACAAAGATAGGGTCTTGATTTTGAATAGAAAAAACCGTTTTGATATACTGAAATAAAATCAGCAAAAGCAAAACGGTTTTCAATTATTTTAAGAGAAAATTATTTATTCTTTTCTTCTTCTTTAGTAGTATCATACATAATTGGTGTTGCTACAAATAAAGATGAATATGTACCTACAGCTACACCTACTATTAATGCGAACATAAATCCTTTAATAGAGTCTCCTCCAAATAAGAAGATCACGATCATTACTAATAATGTTGTTAATGAAGTGTTGATGGTTCTTCCCAAAGTTGAACTAAGGGCTTTGTCTACAACTTGGCTATATTTCCAACTGGTGTTGATTCCTGCAAATTCTCTAATTCTATCAAAGATAACCACGGTATCATTCAACGAATAACCAACTACAGTTAAAATTGCAGCGATAAAGGATTGTCCAATCTCCATATCAAAAGGCATGAAATTATAGGTGATCGAGAAAACTCCTAATACGATCAAAACATCATGGAATACTGCTGCGACAGCTCCAATCGAATAGGATACTTTTCTAAAACGCAATAGAATGTATAAGAAAACCACAAATAAAGAACCAAATACGGCCCAAAGTGCAGAGGTTTTAATATCATCGGCAATGGTTGGATCTACTTTTCTGTAGCTCATAATTCCATTTGCATTTTTTGCTTTTTCAAAACCGGGTTTGAAATCATCATAAGAAGTAGTTCCTATATACGGCTTTAAACCTGTAAATAAGGCATTTTGCACTTCTTCATCTACAGTAGCTCCTTCTTCGTCAATTCTATAAACAGTTGTTATTTTTAATTGATTGTCTAAACCGTATGTTTTTACTTCTGGAGCAGTACCAAAAGCATCTTTTAAGGTTTCTGCAACTTCGGTAGCATTCATAGACTTGTCAAAGCGAACAGTAAAAGAACGTCCTCCTTTGAAATCGACACCTTGCTTTAATCCGATAGAGAGAATAGAGGCAATTCCTGCAACAATAATTGCTCCAGAAATAATGTATGCTAATTTTCGCTTTCGTAAGAACTCTATATTTAAGTTCTGGAACCATCCTTTTGAAATAGAAGTGTTGAATGTTAATTTTGAACCTTTAGAAATTGCTCCGTCAATAAGAAGGCGTGTAATAAATACCGCTGTAAATAAAGAGGTTCCAATACCGATCATTAACGTCAATGCGAAACCTTTGATAGGTCCTGTTCCAAAAACATATAAAATAATACCTGTTAATAAGGTTGTAATGTTTGCATCAATAATTGCAGACAAGGCTCCTTTTACAGAAAACCCTTCTTCTACAGATTGTTTCAAACCTTTCTTCTTGAACAATCCTTCTTTAATTCTTTCGAAGATAATTACGTTGGCATCTACAGACATACCAATGGTTAAAATGATACCAGCAATACCTGGCAATGTTAACACTGCGTTGAAAGATGCTAAAATTCCAAAGATGAACAAAATGTTTACTGCTAGAGCAATATCAGCATACAAACCTGCTTTCCCATAATAAAGTGTCATCCATAGTAAAACCAATACTATTGCCAATCCAAAAGAAAGGAAACTAGAATCAATTGCTTCTTGTCCTAAAGAAGGTCCAACCACTTCTGCTTCAATAATTCTTGCCGTTGCTGGTAATTTTCCCGCTTTTAAAACTGTAGCAATGTCTTTTGCTTCAGAAACCGTCATTAGTCCTCCTGAGATCGAAGTTCTTCCACCTGTAATGGGCTGGTTTACTGAAGGAGCTGTGTACACATAATCGTCCAAAACAACAGCAACAAATTTTCCTGCATTTTCAGTGGTCATTTTTTCCCAAAGTTTCGCTCCATAACTATTCATAGTCATGCTTACTTCTGGTTTATTCAATTGGCTAAATTCTTGTGATGCATCTAAAATAACATCTCCTTCAATTGGAGCTTTGTCATTTTTATTAGACTTAATTGCATACAAAGCGATTAACTCTGTACCGTCTTCAGATTTTGATGGCTTGTAATCCCATAAGAATTTCACATGCTTTAAAGTTGTTGGCAGTAAATCTTTTACTTCTTTCAGGTTTAATAATTTATTTACTTGTGCCGTATCCAATACTTTAGCCTGAGCCACTAAAGAACTCAGCTGTTGTTGGTTTTGAGCTACATTTGGAAACAAATAGGTAAACAAATCTTTCTGAACCACTTTTGTTGAATCCGCGCTAGCGCCTAGGATATCATCTAACTCATCGGTAGCATCAGTAGCTACTGTTTCTTCTTCAACAGTATCTACTTTTAACAACGCTGCCACTCTCTCGTTCGCACTAAAAAAATAGTTTTGCACTTCTGCATTGGAATATACTTCCCAAAACTGCAATTCGGCTTTACTTGTAATTAGTTTTGTAACTCGATCAATATCTTTTGCTCCAGGCAATTCGATCTGAATTCTACCTGAATTTCCAATTCTTTGGATATTTGGCTGTGTAACACCAAACTTATCAATTCTACTTCTTAATACATCAAAAGCGGTATTAATTGAACTATTGATTTCTGTTTGCAACACTTGTTTAACAACCTCATTCGCTTCGTCAAATTTAATTTTGTCACGCAATGATTTTGTTCCAAAAATAGAAGGGTCGCTGAGTTTTGTAGTTCCTGCAATGCTTTCAAATTCTTCGAAAAACAAATCTAAGTAAGTATCATTACTACTTTTCAACCTTTGGTCAGCAGCATTTAATGCATTGTTGAAGATTTCGTTTTTAGAATCATTGGACAATCCAATTAAAACTTCTTTTACAGAAACCTGCAAAATCGCATTAACACCCCCTTTTAAGTCAAGACCAAGATTCATTTCTTTCGCCTTAATATCGTCGTAGGTATATTGAGTAACTTCCAGATTTACAACCTGTTGATTGGAGACACTGTCTAAATACTTTCTTTCGAAAGCAGCTTTTTCTCTCGCATCGTTGGTGGATACCATTTTAGATGCATAGCTCGCAGCATCTTTTTCTACTTTACTCGCGAAGTAAGTAAATGATAATTGGTATAAACTTACTAATCCGAATAGGATAGCAAATAATTTAATAAGTCCTTTGTTTTGCATCTTTTAGTTATATTTATGTCGACTTCTTTCGTTTAAAACGAGCAAATATACTATTTCATAGCAGTTCAACCAATTATTTTCTTACATTTATAAGTAGTTGTTTTTTGTTTTAAAAATAAGCGCTATGGTAAGCTTATTATAAACAAAGAAATATCTTTATTTGTAAGGGTTTCGTACCCCAAAAAGAAAAGGATAATAATCTGTAAAATTCACATTAAAATGACCCATTTATCAGACATTAAAATTGCACAAGCAAAAGAGCTAAAACATATAAAAAGCATTGCAAAAAAACTACAAGTCGTTGAGGATGATATCGAAATGTATGGAAAATACAAAGCAAAACTTCCTTTGCACTTAATAAATGAGGAGCAAGTTGCTAAAAATAATCTCGTCTTAGTAACCGCCATCACACCGACTCCGGCAGGTGAAGGAAAAACAACCGTTTCTATTGGATTAACAGAAGGACTCAACAAAATAGGCAAACAAGCAACTGTAGTTTTACGCGAACCTTCTTTAGGCCCAGTTTTTGGGATAAAAGGGGGTGCCGCTGGTGGAGGATACTCTCAAGTGGTACCTATGGAAGATATCAATTTGCACTTTACAGGTGATTTCAATGCCGTTGAAAAAGCAAATAATTTACTCGCCGCTCTAATTGACAATAACTTACAAAGCAAAACAAACAATCTCAATATAGATCCCAGAACCATTCTTTGGAAACGAGTAATTGATATGAATGACCGTGCATTAAGAGCTACAACTATTGGATTGGGTGGAACGGGAAATGGAATTCCAAGAGAAGATGGATTTCACATTACCCCTGCTTCTGAGGTTATGGCTATCCTCTGCATGGCAACCAATTTTAAAAATTTAAAACAGCGACTGGGGGCAATTCTTATTGGACTTACTTATGACAATACACCTGTTTTTGCAAGAGATCTAAAAGCGGAAAATGCCATGGCGATTTTACTAAAAGATGCTATTAAGCCAAACTTGGTGCAAACACTCGAAGAAAATCCAGCAATCATTCATGGAGGACCTTTTGCAAATATTGCCCAAGGCACCAATACTATTATTGCTACAAAAATGGGCTTGTCATTGTCGAATTATGTAGTAACTGAAGCGGGTTTTGGAGCCGATTTAGGTGCTGAAAAGTTTCTTAATATCAAATCGGTATTCGCAAAATTAAATCCTAAATGTGTGGTCCTTGTAGCAACTATTAGAGCCTTACGACATCATGGTGGTGCCAAGAAAGAAGCCTATAATACACCCCATTTAGAGCGCGTCTCTGAAGGTTTTAAAAATTTAGAAAAACATATTGAAAATGTGCGAAAGTTTAACATAGAACCGGTTGTCGCCATCAATTCTTTTGCTTCTGATACGGAAGAAGAAGTTCAATTTGTCATTCAAAAATGTGCTACTTTGGGTGTTCAAGCAGTTTTATCTGAAGGTTGGGCAAAAGGAGGTGAGGGTACTAGAGCACTGGCAGAAGCTGTTGTAGATGTTGTGGAAAATAAAGCAACACAGTACAAGGCTTTGTACCCTTGGGAGGCTCCTGTAAAAGTGAAAATCGAGAAGATTGCTAAAGAAATATATGGGGCAGATAAGATTGTGTATGAAAACAAAGCCCTCTTAAACCTAAAACGAATTGACAGACTCGGATTCAACGACTTTGCAATTTGTATGGCAAAAACACAGAAATCTTTTTCTGATAATGAGAAATTAATTGGGAGGCCTTCAGGATTTACGGTAACCGTAAGAGAAATTGAAATCGCTGCGGGTGCTCAATTTTTGATTCCAATTTTAGGAAAAATGATGCGGATGCCTGGCCTTCCTGCTGTACCTGCTTCTGAGAACATGACCATTGATGATCAAGGTGTAATTTCTGGCTTGTCATAAAGCGTATACGATGGTTAGTGCTATTGGAATTTCATACCCAAATGCACTACTTTTTTGGTTTCAAAGAAGGGTTCTTCAAAATAGGCAGGCAAATCATATAGGGTAGCTGAAGTATAGCGCTGTAACTCTTCCGTTAAGTCACCGCCTTTTAAATATAAAATTCCGTTTTTTAAATCGTGATTTTGTTTTTTAGCAATTCGTCCTTTTGTCCAGCGAACAAAGGTTTCCATCTGTGCCACAGCTCTACTTACAATAAAATCATAGGTGTCTTTTACCTCTTCTACTCTACCGTGGGTTGTACTTACATTTTCCAAACCTAAACCGTCCACAACATGTTTCACTACTTTTAATTTTTTTCCAATAGAGTCTACCAAATGAAATTGCGTCTCTGGAAATAAAATAGCCAATGGAATTCCTGGAAAACCACCACCAGTTCCAACATCCATCACTTTAGATCCTGGCTTAAACTGAATTACCTTTGCAATTCCTAAGGAATGTAAAACATGCCGTAAGTACAACTCATCAATGTCTTTTCTAGAAACTACATTAATTTTTAGGTTCCAATCTTGGTACAATTCTTTGAGCTTGGAAAATTGTGCAATTTGAGTTGGGCTAAGTGCTGTAAAATACTTTTGTATGATTTCCATTGTCGATCTGTTTCAGTGGCAAAAATAGCTTTTTGTAACAAACAATTCTTCACAAAACTGAACGTTTCTTATAATAGCAGCTTTAAAAAGATTATTTTTGTGAAACATCAATACATTTGAACATGAAAACCATCAATTTTTCTCGAATCGATAAAGCAAAATTCTTTAGAACACTCAACAAAAGAGTCAATGGTTATTTTAAAGAAAATAATGTAAAAAGAACGGGGAATTGGAAGTTATATTCAAAGGCTGTTTTGATGTTCTCCTTATTTTTAATTCCTTTTATTTTAATCTTAACCGTTTCAATGCCTCAATGGCTAATGCCTGTTTTAATGGTAATTACGGGGATTGGGATGGCAGGTGTTGGTATGAATGTTATGCATGACAGCAATCATGAATCTTTTTCAAGTAAAAAATGGGTAAATAAATTGATGGGAAGTAGTATCTACATTCTTGCTGGAAATGTGTATAACTGGAAAGTACAACACAACGTTTTACACCATACTTTTACCAATATAAAAGATCACGATGAGGATATTGATGCAGGTAGAATTATTCGTTTTTCATTGCATGCCAAGTGGTTGAAAATTCATAAAATTCAAAAATACTATTCCATCTTCTTGTATGGATTACTCACGATTAACTGGGCAATTACAACCGATGTAAAACAAATGCATCGGTATTTAAAGCGTAAACTATCGTATGGTAAATTTCCAAACCCAAAGGTAGAATGGACAAAATTAATTATCTCTAAAGTTGTGTATTATGCTTTATGGATTGTTTTGCCTTTAGTTGTTTTGGACGTTGCATGGTGGAAAATAGGTATTGGCTTTTTTGTCATGCATTATACGGCTGGAATGATTTTGAGCCTTGTTTTTCAACTGGCACACATTGTTCCAAACACAACCATGCCAATTCCAGATAAAGATGGAAATTTAGAACACACTTGGGCAGTCCATCAATTATACACCACTTCTAACTTTGCGCCTACGAACTGGCTGGTAAACTTCTACACAGGAGGCTTAAATCATCAAGTTGAACATCATATTTTCCCACATATTTCTCATGTCCATTATCAAAAATTAGCTAAAATTGTAAAAAAAACCGCCAAAGAGTTTAATTTGCCTTACAACGAATACAAAACAATGACCAAAGCAGTTGCAGAGCATTTTAGACATTTAGGTGTTTTAGGACAAAAACCAGAATTAGCATAAGCACAACTACAATTATCTTTAAAAATGACACATCCATTATCGGACAGAATTAGCAGTTTGCCAGTTTCACAAACTTTGGCAATGGCTGCAAAAGCAAGAGAGCTAAAAGAACAAGGAATCGACATTATTAGTTTGAGTTTGGGAGAACCAGACTTTAACACCCCTGATTTTATTAAAGATGCTGCTATTGAAGCCATCAATCAAGATTACAACTCATATACACCTGTAGATGGTTATGCAGAATTAAAAGAAGCGATTTGCACAAAGTTTAAACGCGATAATGATTTGGTATACCAACCAAATCAAATTGTAGTTTCTACGGGGGCTAAACAATCGATTGCCAATGTAGCACAAGTATTATTGAATCCTGGTGATGAAGTACTTCTTCCTGCACCGTATTGGGTAAGTTATTCTGCAATTTCAATTTTATGTGAAGCAAAATTTATTGAAATCCCATCGTCTATAGAAGATGATTTTAAAATAACGCCTGCACAATTGGAAGCAGCAATTACACCAAAAACAAAGATGGTCTTTTTCAATTCGCCAAACAATCCAAGTGGTAGTATATACAGCGAACAGGAATACCGTGCTTTAGCAGCTGTTTTAGAAAAGCACCCGAAGATTTATATTTTATCAGATGAAATCTATGAGCACATCAACTATGGTGCAAAGCCATTTAGTTTTGCAGCCATCGAAAACATGTTCGACAGAACCATAACCGTGAATGGCTTGGCAAAAGCATTTGCAATGACAGGTTGGAGAATTGGTTATTTAGGCGCTCCACATTGGATTGCAAAAGCATGTACAAAAATGCAAGGTCAGGTTACCTCGGGAACCAATTGCATTGCGCAGCGAGCTGCAATTTCTGCCGTTTTAGCACCCGTTGAGAAAGTGCAATACATGGTAGATGAATTTAAAACACGTAGAGATCTTGTATTGGATCGATTAGGACAAATCGACGGATTTAAATTAAACATACCCGAAGGTGCCTTTTACGTATTTCCAGATATTTCTGCTTTTTTTGGAAAAACAGTGCAGGGTATGAAAATTGAAAATGCAAATGACTTTTCATTGTTCTTGTTAGAAAAAGCAAATGTTGCTACGGTAACAGGAGATGCCTTTGGTGCGCCAAACTGTATTAGAATGTCTTATGCAGCATCCGTTGCCCAATTAAAAGAAGCGATCCAACGAATTAAAGAAGCCGTAAGTTAAATTACCTGATACATTCTATTTTAAAAACCTTCAGTCTACTGAAGGTTTTTTTTGTGAGATATAGTATACGTCACGTATAGCGGTGTTGGTGTTCAACCAAAAAAAAAGTCATCCTTGTCGATGACTTTTTAAATGCTTTGTGAATACTTCTAAACTTAATCTACATTGTCGTGTAGGAAAGAATTATTAGATTTTAATTGAATGGTATCGTCTTCACTATTTAAGGTGTTTTGGTGTTACTTATAGATCGATCTACAAGATCAATCTCTAAGCCCAGTCTTTTAAATGCTGGCTCTCGTTCCAAATCGTCAATGTTTTTATTCATTTGATCTGAAAACTTATAATTGAACCCTTTCATCGTTTTTCTTCGTTCTTCGGCTCTTTTCTGCAATTCAGAAATAGTCAAACTTAAAGGAGAAACCTCTTCGCTTTCGGTTACTATATCATTAATTTCTGCCAGAGGCTTTGCCGATTTTAATTCAAACTGCATGCTTTCTTCTTCAACAATATTTGCTGTAATTGAAGAACTTTTCCCAATGGTTGGTTGTACATCAAAATCTTCCAAAACATATCTTGTTGCAGGCGCTTTTTTCTCAAAAATAATTTCTTCAGCACCAAAAACTTCAATCTCGTTTACATTGACAACTTCTTTTGTTTCTTCAACAGCATTCAAATCAAAACGAATTTCTTCGGTGGGTGTCACTTCTTCATAAGAATGTAGAGGCAAATCAAACAACAAATCACCCTGTAGTGCCGCTGGTTCTGGTGTTTCTGCAGCAGTTTCATTTTCTGTAACAGACACATTTGTGATGATAAAATCGTCTTCAGAGACAGTTTCTATCTCAATTTCATCATAAACAACTTGTGTGTTTTTAATACTTTCTGTTGTTGGAACTAGGTTCATTTTTGGCGCTACTTCCTCGACTTCATCTTCTAAAATGTGTACAATTTTAGGAGAAGGTTTGTTGGACAATGGAGCATCAAAAGCGGATGATTTTTGAATGGCTGTCTCCGAAAAATTATAGGTTGCTTTCTGTTCGTCTTCTAGGGTATGTACAATTTTTCGTACTTCTGTATTGGTGATTGTACTTTGTTGATCTGCAGCAAAACCAGTTGCAACAACGGTTACTGCTATGGAGTCTCCAAGAGAATCATCTTCCCCGATTCCCATAATGATATTGGCATCATACCCTGCTTCTGTTTGAATATAATCATTCACTTCTCCAATCTCATCTAAGGTAACTTCATTGCTCCCCGAGACAATTAACAACAACACATTTTTAGCGCCAGTAATTTTATTATCATTAAGCAATGGCGAATCTAAGGCTTTTACAATTGCATTTTTTGCTCGGTTTGTTCCTTCTTCTTTTGCAGAGCCCATAATAGCAGTTCCACTATTTGAAAGCACTGTTTTGGCATCGTGTAAATCTATATTTTGTTTGTAGTGGTGTGTAATTACTTCTGCAATACCTCTTGCTGCTGTAGATAATACTTCGTCAGCCTTGGAAAAACCAGCTTTAAAACCGAGGTTGCCATATACCTCTCTTAATTTATTGTTGTTGATTACGATTAAAGAATCTACGTTATTTCGCAAAGTATCGATTCCAATTTGCGCTTGTTTAGATCGCATTCTTCCTTCAAACTGAAAGGGCATAGTAACGATTCCAACCGTTAAAATATCCATGTCTTTGGCAATTTTGGCAATAATTGGTGCTGCACCGGTTCCAGTTCCGCCCCCCATTCCAGCAGTGATAAACACCATTTTTGTCTGTGTGTTTAACATTTGCTGAATTTCTTCGATACTTTCTTGAGCTGCTTTTTCACCTACATCTGGGTTGGCTCCAGCACCCAGACCAGAAGTTAAATTTGCACCTAATTGAATTTTATTCGGAATTGGACTGTTTTCTAATGCTTGTGAATCTGTATTACAAATTACAAAATCAACTCCTTTAATGTGCTGTGTAAACATATGGTTTACAGCATTGCTCCCGCCACCACCAACACCAATTACTTTGATCGTATTTGATTTTGTTTTTGGCATGTCAAATAATATGTTATCAAATTCTGTGCTCATAATAACGTATCTATTTTAAATTGTTTCATTATCTTAATTTCTTCTTATTAGACAAACTACTGATTACTCTGCGTTGTCTAAAAAATCTTTTAATCTGGCAGTAAATTTCTCAAAGAAAGATTTGCCTTTGTCCTTTGATTTCTCTTGCACTACTTCCGGAGTCTCCACCGATGTCTCTATGGTTGAAGAAACTTCTTCTTCGACGGTAGACACTACTTCTTCGCCTTTAGATTGCTTGCTTAAACCTTCCATTAACAACCCAACAGCAGTTGCATAGGACGGACTTGACAATGCGTCTTCTGAGTCTCCAGCAAGATGTTCATTTGGATACCCAATTCGCGCATCCATCCCTGTAATATATTCAACTAATTGACGTAAATGCTTGAGTTGTGACCCTCCTCCTGTTAATACAATCCCTGCAATGAGTTTTCCTTTTTGTGTTTCGTGTCCATAATTTTTAATCTCCAAATAGACGTGTTCTATAATTTCTTGAACTCTTACATGAATCATGTAAGACAAATTCTTTAAGGTAATCTCTTTAGGCTCTCTTCCTCTTAGGCCGGGGATGGAAACAATTTCAGTTTCCTTATTCTCTCCTGGCCAAGCAGAACCAAATTTTATTTTTAACAACTCTGCTTGCTTCTCAATAATAGAACAGCCTTCTTTAATATCGTTTGTAATTACGTTACCTCCAAAAGGAATCACGGCCGTATGTCTAATAATACCATCCTTAAAAATAGCCAAATCGGTAGTACCTCCCCCAATATCAATTAATGCAACCCCAGCTTCTTTTTCTTCTTGACTCAACACTGCTGAAGCAGAAGCTAACGGTTCTAAGGTTATGTCTGCCAAATCTAATCCGGCACTTTTTACACAACGACCAATATTTCGAATCGAAGATACTTGTCCAACAACTACATGAAAATTGGCCTCCAAACGTCCTCCATACATTCCAATAGGCTCTTTGATATCTGCTTGAGAGTCCACTTTAAATTCTTGTGGTAATACATGTATAATTTCTTCCCCTGGCAGCATCACCAATTTATGAACTTGATTGACTAAATTATCAATATCATTTTCATCAATCACTTCATCGGCATTGTTTCTCGTGATATAGTCCGAATGATATAAACTTCGAATGTGCTGGCCTGCAATTCCTACAACAACTTCTTCAATTTTTTGCCCAGAAACACTTTCTGCTTCTTCCACTGCTTGCTGAATCGATTGAATGGTTTGAGTAATGTTACTTACAACGCCTCTTTTTACACCTAAGCTTTTTGCTTTTCCAATACCTAAAACTTCAATTTTGTCGTATTCGTTTTTACGCCCAATCATAGCAACTATCTTGGTGGTACCAATATCTAAACCAACTGCTAATTTATTGTTTTCCATTCTGATTTATTTTGTACACACAACTTGGTTGTGAAATTTTACGTTAATCGTTTTATACGCGTGTATTGTTTTGTCTAAATAAACTTTATTATAGAACGCTTTTAATTTCTTAAATTTTATATCAATGTTGACTAATTGACCAAAATCAATTTTATAATTTCCACTTCGGACGGAGAATTGATACTCATCGTTGTCCAATTTATGAATTTCTACAATCTCTTTCTTCAAAAAATCATCGTCTAAAATGGTAGTAACCAATGCAACGATTTCTTTTAAGTCCTCTGATTTGTCAACACCTGAAATCAACAAAACTCTTGCTGAATGAACAGGGGATAAAGGTATTTTTACACCTTGTTTATCAATGTAGTAAGAAGTATCATCATGGAGCACTCTTGCGATTGGAGAACGTTGTTTTACAATCGTTTTTATCGTTCCATTTATGTCCAAAAAGACGGAAGATTCCGCTACATATGGATGCTTATTTACTTGATCTTCTAAACCATATAAATCTATCACAGATTTCCTTAAGTTCCTTACTGTTTTTGTATTTTGTATTAACAATTTATCAACCATTGAAATTGTCAAAAAATTAGTGTTTTCACCGGAGAATTCAATCTTCACATCCGTTACTTTTTTTTGCAAATTTCGCCCAGAAGAAAAAGAATACAAGAAACCCAAACTCGCTGTCAATATTAAGAATACTAGATATTTTAACAGGTTCTTAAACTTCATTTTCTTGATATTTTAACAACTCTTTTGTTACTTCATTTACGACCACACCAATGTCACCTGCCCCCAACATAACGACCACTTCTGCAGCTGAATTTTTAATAACTTTTACTAAATTATTTTTTTGAACCAACTTTTTATGCGTGTTGGTAATTTTGCCAAATAACCAACTTGAATTTACCCCCTTGATAGGGAATTCTCTTGCAGGATAAATATCCAACAATGCGATTTCATCAAATTTTGATAACACTTTCGCAAAATCCTCGATAAAATCTCGGGTTCTAGAAAATAAATGAGGTTGAAAAATTACCAAAACCTTTTTCTCTGGATACATTTCTCTGACTGAATTTTCAACAGCTTCAATTTCTGTTGGATGATGCGCATAATCATCTATCAAAACAAAATTGGAGTTTTTGATTCGATATGAAAACCTTCTTTGCACTCCTTTAAAACTTGCTAAACTTTCTTTTATTTCCAGCAAAGGAACCCCATAAACATCTGCCATTGCAAGGGCTGCAAGTGCATTCATTACATTGTGTTTTCCTGGAAGGTGAAAAACAACATTCGCAATGTTTCCTGAAGGGGTTTGTACGTCAAAAATATATTTGCCGCTTTTAATTTCAAGATTATATGCATTGTAATCTGCTGCGGCATCAATACCATAGGTAAGCCCTTCCAAAGGCAGGCCTTTGGCAACGATTAACGTTTGAGAAACTTTCTCAGCGAAAGCCCCAAACGAAGCTTCTAGTGCCTCAGCATTTTCATAGATATCAAGATGATCCGAATCCATGGAAGTTATACAGGCAATATCTGGAGACAGTTGCAAAAAAGAGCGATCAAACTCATCAGCTTCTACAACCGTTACTTTATCTTCTCCTAAAATTAAATTAGAATGATAGTTTTCTGCAATTCCACCCAAAAAAGAAGTCGCCAAATTCGGCTGCATGATGTGCCCCAAAATAGCTGAAGTTGTTGTTTTACCATGGGTTCCTGCAACGGCAAGGCAAAATGTATTTTTAGTAATTTCCCCCAACACTTCTGCTCTTTTTAATACCGTAAAACCGTGCTGAAAAAAATACGTAAGTTCGGCATGTGATTTTTGAATCGCTGGGGTATATACAACCAATGTTGTCTCCTTCTTTAAAAAAGGCAATGGAATATTTCTGACCGCTGCTTCAAAATGAATAGCAATGCCAATAGCTTCTAGTGAATTTGTATTTTTTGAAGGCGTATTGTCATAACCAGCCACTTGCTTCTTATTGACAGCAAAATAGCGTGCTATCGCACTCATTCCAATGCCACCAATTCCTACAAAATAGACGTTATGTATGTTTTTTATATTCAATTCTTTAGGAGCTTTTCAATTTCATTAACAATATCGCTTGTGGCACTGGGCAAGGCCAATGCTTTTATGTTTTCTGTAAGACTTTGTTGTTTGCCTTGATCTTTTAATAGCGTTTCAAAAACAACAGCAAAGGAATCCAGTTCACTTTCTTTAATCAAAATTGCCGCGTGATGATCTACGATAGACTTCGCATTTTTTGTTTGATGGTCTTCAGCTACATTTGGAGACGGAATAAAAAGTACGGGTTTGCCAACAATACACAGTTCGGAAACAGAACTCGCACCCGCTCTCGAAATAATAAAGTCGGAAGCGGCATATGCCATCCCCATCTGATTGATAAACGGATGCACCTGCACATGGGCTAGGTCATTGTATTGCTGATAGCTATCATTGTAAAGTTTGCCACACTGCCAAATTACTTGAAGATTTTGTTGATTGAAGAAATCCAACTGACTTTCAACCAACTCATTTATTCTTCTAGCACCCAGACTGCCTCCGAGTATTAAAACAGTTTTTTTGTTTTTATCCAAACCAAAAAGAGCAAGAGAAGCCTCTCTTTTCGTATGAATTAGCAACAAATCTTGACGTACAGGATTGCCTGTTTTTAAGATTTTATTGGCAGGAAAAAACCGTTCTAAGTGATCATAAGCGACACATATTTTTTGCACTTTCTTGGCCAATACTTTATTGGTAATTCCTGGGTATGAGTTTTGTTCTTGAATAAGGCTTGGCACCTTACTTCTACAAGCCATCAATAAAGCTGGACCACTCGCAAAGCCACCAGTTCCAATGGCAATATTGGGTTTAAATTGCTTTATAATTCTTCTCGATTTTAGTAAACTACTCAACAATTTAAAAGGAAATAATAGGTTTTTAAGCGTAATTTTTCGTTGAATTCCTGCAATCCATAATCCCTTGATTTCATAACCTGCTTGTGGAACTTTTTCCATTTCCATTTTGTCTTTTGCTCCAACAAAAAGAAATTTTGCGTTTGGGTATCGCAATTTTAATTCATTAGCAATCGCAATTGCTGGATATATGTGTCCACCTGTTCCACCACCAGAAATTAATATATTAATCGATTGCTTCATGTAAAATATCTAAAGGGTTATCATCTAAAATTTCATCTTCTGTTTTTTCTTTTGATGCACTCACACTTAAAATCATTCCGAGAGCAAAACAAGTCATCCAGATAGAAGTACCTCCACTGCTTATTAAAGGCAATGTTTGTCCTGTAACAGGAAGAAGACTTGTAGCAACCGCCATATTTATGGTTGCTTGAAAAATGATGGGAAGCCCGGTTGCGATTACTAAGAGTGTCCCAAAAATTGTTTTTGTTTTTTTGACCACAATAAAAATCCTAAAAAGGAGGATGAAATAGACAAAAATAACACCAAATCCACCAATCAAACCAAATTCTTCCACAATAATTGCATAAATAAAATCTGAAGAGGATTGTGGTAAAAAATTCTTCTGAACGCTTTTTCCTGGCCCTAAACCAAAGGCGCCCCCTGTGGTTATGGCTATTTTAGCTTTTTCAACCTGATAGGGTTCTTTTCCATCTTGCGTTAAAAATTTTCGATTCGATTACTCCAGGTTTGAACTCTATTGGGCATCGCATCTGGAAAAGCTTTTGCAACCAAAACAAAAAACATTAGAAAAGTAACGCCAATTGCTAGAATATATCCAATGTATTTTGGAGGATAGCCTCCTATAAAACAAACTATAATCACCATGGTGAAAATAATTGCAGTGGTTGAAAAATTTGCTGGTAAGATTAGAATTAAAATAAGTGCAACTGGCAACCACAATTGCCACAAGCTCTCTTTAAATAGAATCACATTCTCTTTGTTTTTAGCTAAATATCTTGCAACATATACCAACAGTACTACACTTGCCAGGGTAGATGTCTGAAAACCAACACCACCAAACTTAATCCATCTACTCGCATTGGCACCTCCAATAACCGTTCCTTGTGCTAAGGTAAAAGCCAATAAAACAATTACTATTGGAATCATAATAACAGATCCTCCAGAGAAATATCGGTAAGGAATTTTATGTACACCATAAATAATTCCAAAACCAATAATTAACAAGGCAACATGTTTTGCTAAATGACCAAGGGTAGAACCTGAACCAACAACATAGACCAAGTTTGTACTTGCGCTAAATACTGGCATAAATGAGAATATTGCCAACACTGTTACAATTGCCCAAATTGCTCTGTCGCCTTTAATATGTTGAAAAATGGTTTTCATACCTTTTTTTAATTCTTGTAATTACACGATGCTTTCATTGAACAATTTACATTTCTAAAAATTCATAATCACTGTTCATATAATGTTTCAAACTCACAATAAACACTTTTCTAAAGACTTCTTACCGCCTGTTTAAACTGGCGTCCTCTGTCTTCATAATTGTCAAACAAATCAAAACTTGCACAGGCAGGAGAGAGCAAAACAGCTTCACCGGATTCTGCTAATTTTTGCGCTACTTTAACAGCCTCCTCGGCTCCCGCAGTTTCAACAAACACCTCCACCACATTGCCAAATGTTTGCTTTATTTTATCATTTTCAATACCCAAACAAACAATCGCTTTTACTTTTTCTCTTACTAGCGGTAATAAGTCTGCATAATCGTTTCCTTTATCAACACCCCCTAGAATCCAAACCGTATTTTTATCCATGCACTCCAAAGCATAAAAAGCAGCATTTACATTGGTCGCTTTCGAATCGTTAATGTATTCAACGCCTCTTATTTTTGCAACATGCTCTAATCGATGCTCGACACCTTCAAAATTTTCTAAACTTTCTTTGATCGATTCTTTTCGAACTTTTAATAATTGTGCAGCCATCGTTGCTGCCATTGCATTTTTAGTATTGTGTTTTCCTTTTACGGATAAAGTTGAGATAGGCATCTGTATTGTTTGTTTATTAATATTGATTATGATATTATTATCTTTTAAAAAAGCACCATAGGCTAATTTTTTTTCTAATGAAAATGGAATTAAAGTTGCTTTTGTACTGTTCTTTTGCAACCATGTATTTATGGTTTCATCATCTGCATCATAGATCAAGTAATCGGATGCTGTTTGATTTTTTGTAATTCTAAATTTAGCGTCGATATATTTATTAAAATCATCTTCATATCGATCTAAATGATCGGGGGTTATATTTGTTAAAATGGCGATGTGACACTTAAAATCCACAATGCCATCTAGTTGAAAACTACTTAATTCTAATACATAATTTTCAAAGGATTGGGTTGCGACTTGTTTTGCAAAACTGTCTCCAATATTGCCCGCAATTCCGCTATTTATTTCTGCATTTTTTAATATAAATTGTGTTAAAAGTGCAGTGGTAGTCTTCCCATTAGAACCGGTAATTCCTACCAGCGTTGCAGCGGTATACTTTGCGGCAAACTCGATCTCTGAGATGACGCCAATTCCTTTTTCCTTTAATTTTAATAGTAAGGGAATCGTGTCTGGAATTCCAGGGCTCTTTACAACAAGAGACGCCTTGAAAATTATATTTTCTGAATGTTTTCCTTCTTCAAAATTGATGTGATATTGCGAAAGAACATCTTTGTATTTTTTTGCAACGCGTCCTTTGTCTGAAAGCAAAACTTCAAATCCTTTTTGTTTGCCAAGAATGGCAGCGCCCACGCCACTTTCTCCACCACCTAGAACAACAAGCAGTTTCTTTTCTCCTTGAGGAGGAATGATTATTTGCTTATTTGATTCTTGATTACGCATCTATAGTGTATAAATTTTATTCTCTTTTTTTTATGGACGTTTCCTTTCTTGGAAAAGTCCGTTACCTCAATTTCAAAGTCACAATTGCCA
>Ga0206677_10000924_pt1 | contig 27782 bp, 17 predicted proteins | sample M130m12015metaG_FD_155475 | JGI IMG/M metagenome (GOLD analysis project Ga0206677, IMG submission 155475) | Ammonia-oxidizing marine archaeal communities from Monterey Bay, California, United States - M1 30m 12015 | ecosystem: Environmental > Aquatic > Marine > Intertidal zone | place: USA...
AGTCTTGTGTTCAACCACGCCTATCAGTATTCCTTGGTTATCAATTACACCAATTTGATTCAAATCATGAGTTAGCATTAATGCTCCAGCCTTTAGCAATGGGGTTTCACTTCTTACAGTAAGAGGTGGTAAATTCACCAACTGTTGTGCAGGAATACTGTGCATCCATGCAACAGAACGCTCAACATTTTTCTTTGCGATTAATTTCAAAACATCAACAGCATGAATTCTACCGGTAGGGACTCCTTCGCTATTTACTACGAAAACGTGGTCCCAATCATTAGTTGTCAAGTCTTCAATCACATCAGCAACAGAATCTCTGGAAAATACCCAATGAGCCTTGGACATAGTTTCCCTACAGGTTAGTGTTCTAACAACCTTAGAACGTTCCTGAGTATTCATTCTTTGAAGCTGTTCACGCGTAAATTTTTTCACCCTAGATTTACTCATCGATACCCCTCCTCATTTCCCCTCCCGACGCCAACCTCTTTTGAACTCTTTGCCGCCAAATATACACAATAATGCGGATTTATTGGTCTTAAAACATAGTGAACATTGAGGGTCAATGCTCAAAACCTATTCTAGTATAGGGCTGCTTATGATGACTCTAGAAGCGAGTGATATGGCTCTATTACGTTCTTTATCAGGTTATGATTTATCGCTCGAAGTAGCCAAAATGGCCACCAAATATGGAATACCAGAAACCAATATAATGTCCATGCTTTCAACACAAGGTTCTCCAGGATACACTCAAACGGGAGAATACGACCCATCGCCCCAAACAATGTCTAATGTCCCTGTTGTGGATAATAACTACAAGGATTATACCTCATCCGCACAACTCATCGATAAATCGAGATTTCGTTTCGAGTATGATCCAACACCAGGAGTATCCCAACGAAGACAAAATGTAGACCAGGCGATAATGTGTCCGGGGTGCGGTGTTGCTTTGGGCATTCCAGCTGTCAGGCCAATCAAAGTGACCTGTCCTCAATGTATGCAAGAAACAACATTTTCTTCTTGAGTGGCGTTTTAAGAAGTACGACTTTGTGGCAATTAATATGCAAGCCAAAACTCCCAATTTGTGGCAATATGCACCCGCAAACTCACCTTTGCCATTACCAGAAGGCTCAGTTATAGTAACCAAGACTGCTATTCATTATCTAACAAGGAGTGATGAAGAAGAAGTATCTAGTGATTTATTGAACCTCCAAGATTTACAGCAGTATTGCTCAAATTACACCAGTGAAGGCAAAACTATCGATTCTATTTTATCTTTAGAGAAGGCAGAATTATTACAAGATAGAAAACCGTTTCTCCTTCTTGGAGAGCTGGCCAACCCATTCCAATTAAATCGCTTGAATATCGGCCCTATGCCAATCTTCACAATCAGATTAGAGAATCTGTGCCGAACTTATGCCGATGCCCTAGATAGTCGAATGATAAACCCCGGAATTCATCACGTTACTTTGGCTAGAAGTGAAGGTTGGTGGGAAAAAACCCACATGGCAATGGCCACAATCGGCCAAATGAAGAGTATGATTACTTGGTTGAATAATGGGCGAAGAGCAGGGGATTGGAAACCTGTAAAACCTGCAGAAGGAATAATTAGATTTGAAAACGACTTTCAACTTCAATCTCCTTCAATGGATATGTTACATTGGGACGGAACCACAGAGAGCGTAAAACAAGAAACACCACAGCCTACTGGGCCATCGATCGAATTAAAGCAAATTATGGCACCAATTCATACCAAGTGGGGATGTTACGATAGCAGAGGCAAATTGATCAGATGCTCTCTGGTAGGACAAAGGGATTTTCACACCAATTATTTCCGCCGCGGCTCATCTAAAAAGTGGCAAGATATTTTGGAAATCGAGTGATTAATCGGGCTCCCAAGGATATCCCATGCTTTGTTGATATAGTTTAGTCAACAAATATAACATGATAGATATGAGAGGAAAAGGGTCCCAGAAACAAGCTAGATTAGAGAGACTGAAAGAGGAGATTATCGAATATGTGGCAATCTTCCCGAATTGTTCAGCAGCAGATATTGTACACCACCTATCTAATGAGAGGCGAATGAGAAATCACGGCTTAACCACCAGGAAGGTCGGACTTTTCATACCGAGATACCTTTCAGAGATGGTCGGTTTTCGATTAGATAACACAACTGGTAAGAGACTTTACCACCTAGCCTGCTAAATTTAACGGCAACTTCATGCGATATTGCCGCTTGGCGGTAGGTATGGAGTGGCCAGAATATACCCTTATATCTTCACTATTTCCGAGTTTTGATAATACCAAAACAGGCGCTACCCCTCATTTTATTGACGGCGAACCAGTTTGGAATATTTTGGACCCTAACTCACAAAACTCATTAAAATCACAATTAATTAACTTAATTAATTCAAAGAAAGACATTATGGTTGACATACACAGTCAAAACCAAGCCCAAAAAACGAGCCTTCCACATGGAGTAACTTTTGATGAAACAAAAGGGCCAGTCGTGGTAGAAGACTCTGCTAATATTGAACAATCAGCACATCTCATCGGCCCATGTTATGTTGGCGAAAACGCACAAATACGACATGGTGCATACATTAGAGAGAATTCTTGGATATGCTCAGATGCAGTTGTAGGTCACTGTAGCGAAATAAAACATTCAATTCTTCTTCCAGGTGCTAAAGCACCACATTTCAATTACGTAGGAGATTCCATTTTAGGAAAAGGAGTAAATCTCGGTGCCGGAGTAAAACTAAGCAATCTAAGAAATGATGGAACAGAAGTATTCCTTAGAATAGACGGTACAAGAGTTCCAAGCGGTCTCAGAAAATTTGGCGCAGTCCTTGGAGAGAATACCCAACTAGGCTGTAACAGCGTCACCAATCCGGGAGTAATCTTGGGTACTAATAGCGTAGTGTGGCCAAATACAACAGTGACTGGAGTTCATCCGGAACAGTCAATTCATAGGTGAATTGGATGTTTTTGAATCTATTTGGAACAGATGGAATTCGCGGATTGGTTAATACAAATATCATTAGTGAACAAGAAGCGATAGAAAATTTACACCAAAAAAGAGAAGTTTCACCATCGTTAATGCGTTTGATGGGAGAAGTACTCGGTAGGATTCATGATACTTTACCGGGACAAGGAAATGAAATAGTTGTGGGCTGGGATGAAAGGCCAGACAATAAGTTACTAGCAAAATATCTCACTTTAGGACTCCAGATATCAGGATGCCAAGTTATCCAGATAGGAGTGTGTGCAACTCCAACATTGCATTATGCAACACTTCAAAATTCTGCAAGAATAGGGTGTATGATTACTGCGAGTCACAACCCAGTAAGCGATTCAGGTCTCAAAATATTTGATGCCTTTGGATTTAAAACAACTCCAGAATTAGAAAAAGAAATCACAATATTAGCAGAGCAATTATCTAAAGAAGAGCGAGAAATAGATAATATCGAACTTGAGAAAATTTCCAAACCACATCTAGACTATTCTCAAACAGACTGGGGTGAGAATTTACATGTCAATTGGTTGACCAAGAGACTTGAACAATTCCAAAACCTGTTTGGAACTTTCAATCATTCTAGTAATTTCAAGTTCGCTAAGCCCTTACTCATCGATTCTTCTAAGGGTTCTGCTGCTAATTGGTTTGCCGACTGGTTGAGTTCTAATCTCGGCATAGAAAGTTTGGAAATAAGTCATAATGCCAAAACTATGAATCATAATTGTGGAGCTGGGGAAATGTCACCGACTCAAACGTGGACTTTCGAGCAAGCAAAACAAGATTCACATATTCTACTTTCTCAATTAGCACCCAGTGAGCCGGGAACAATTGTTGCTGCAGCCTTGGATGGAGACGGCGATAGATGCTTGATAATTCAAGCCACCAAAGAAGGGTTCAAGGTAATTGATGGTGATGCGATTGCAGATACAGCACTCAATGCTGGTACAAATCAAGAGGGAGAATGGACGCTTGCAGCAAGTATTGAATCAGATTTATCACTGCTATCTGGACTAGATCGGTTTTCACAACAGGTTTCTTCCATCGAAACAGCTGTCGGAGATAGATGGCTTTCCTATGCGTTGAGTCAATCAGGTGGCAAACAAGCATTACTTTCATCGAGTAATTATCCTAAGTCATTAGGCGTGGAAGATTCAGGCCATCTTGTATTACCTTCGAGACATCCTTTGGATAATAAAAAATGGAGTCTAGTTGGAGACGGTGCTGCAACACTAACAGCATTTTTACTAGCCTATTCTAACCATAATCCTTCAACGCTTATGATGAGAGGTTGGAAACAACGTAAGTCAGCAATGGATGTCAACAGGGACTTATGGGATGGTGTAAACTCATTATCTGATGAGATTGAACAAATGGCTAAGCAGGGTTTAGCAAAAATAGGTATAGTTCAAAATTGGCAAAGAAGTAGGCTGAAAGGCGAAGAGAATTTGATGCTCATACACGCCAACTTCAACCAAGGAGAATTATCATTAGGAATTAGAAATAGTGGAACTCAGGCTAAAATAAGTGTATCTCTAAGGTTGTCAATGAACACAGAAACCAATAGCCTAGAACAATTAGTGGATACTATAGTGAGTCATTTGAAAACTAAGATGAGTTAGATTATTCTCTATCCATTTCAGCCTCATATGTTTGAGTCAAGTAAGTAACCAGTCCAAGAAGTCCAGCAGAAGCGATAAGTACAGTCAGTATACTTTCAATATCTCCGCCACTGCTCAACATTACAAAGGAAACAATCCATGCGATGACTAAGTCTACAGCGCCAAAAACCCTCCAACTCTTTCGTAGCGTCAGTATTCCGCTTACCCAAGATGTCGTTGAACAGACCATGATGAAGACCGATAGAATTGCCAAGTCGCCCCAACCGATTCCTGCAGCGAATAGTAAAATATGCATTGACCATAATGCAGATGCCAACCAGATCCCCATATTTTTCCCGATACTCCAAATTATGAACATTATTGAGCCAATACCCAACAAAGCAGCCGTAATATTCATTCCAAATTCAGGTAATCTAAGGTAATCGTTCGCCCAAAGCAACGTACCATGAATTGGCAATGGGAGCAAAATCCACGCAATCATCACAACTGCTGGTTGTTGCCAAGCCCACCCTCTTTTAATCCCTAATACAATGGCTAGCAGTGCTGCGGGACCAAATGAAACCAGGCTAGCAAAAATTAGCCATGCTGACCTACCGCCAGAACCTCTGTGGTCAGCCAGACCTCGCTTGATTCTCTCACCCTCAACCCAGTCAAACCCTAACAGGAATCCTAGCATAAGAATCTCGATGAAGACCAAAGGCACAGTCCAATTCACAAGTGTGCCATCGAGTGGCCCAAATTGGAAAGGAAGAGGCACCTCTCCACCGACCAAAGCACATATTATTCTATCAAATGCTAAGAGATAAACAACTCCTTCGAGAGCGTTTGGAATTCTAAGTCCAAGGTCGCTTCTACCCAGCAAACCTACACCAGAAAGAACAGTTAATCCAATCGCAATCACGGCAAGATGCTTAGCGTCATCGAATTCAACTACAGAATTTGAAATTCTTCCAGCTATATGGACCAATACAAGTCCTGCCATAGAAATAGCAATCGGCAATTCAATACCCATTACGTCAGGTAGCCTTAGGCCTATTTGGTTAGCTCTTAATCTTGCCAAGGTGCTGAATAGAATTGATATCATTACACAAAATGCTAGTATTGTAAATGCCGAACCAGTAGTGAAAGACATGAACATAGATGCTAATATTACGGTTACTAGGAATGAAATAACAATCACAGGTCGGTGATGGATGTCTCCAATTTCAAGGTCATATTGGCCTATACTTCCCGCTCTCTTAGAACGCTTTCTTTGTTTTTCAGCGAGGTCTAGTAATTCAACATCAACCAATTGTAAGTTAGATGGTTTCTTTACTTCTTCATCATCAATACCTTCAGTCTGTTCAGCATTTTCGGAATTTTGAGCCATAAAATCTTCCATTCTCTGGCGTTTTTCTTCAATTCTATGTAAGCGCTCTTCTTTCTTGGCCAATGCGCGCATTCCGGAGCGGAACTCTCCTTGCAAGGATAGATATGCTCCCGAAACAATGAATGCAGTAACAGTAAGTAAAACAACGAGGCCTGAATCTTGAACCTGACCGGCAATAATCATCACAATCATCAGTCCAACAGCAGATAATGCCGGAGGTAGTAATTTCTCTAATTTAGATGCCCTGACCAAGTATAGGCCGATTGCTACTAGGGTGATAATAGTCAAAATCAATATGTTATATTCTTCCGATAATAGATTCTCACTTCCAGATAGTACGGTCATATTTAGTGGATCTAAAGCGATAATTATGAAGAAACCAGACAATAAGCCCATCATCAAAGTCAATAATTGACCGGGTAATGCTTCTGCCTTTTTCAATTCAAATTCATTCGCTCCCGAAGCCTTCATTTTATCTGAAACATGTAATAATACGGCGCATGCTGCAACAAGGGTAAGAGCCCAAATCGCCGCTTGACCATAAGTCCATGACAATGCGACCGCAGAGATGCCCCAAATAGTCATCAAAGACCTCGGCTTTCCTTTGTGCTTTCCAAGATACACCATTGCTACATGGCCCGCTAGTAGGGCGCAAAGAATTCCATATAATCCATAGGCAGGTAAGGCACCAGGTCTTGTTATTGCCCATGTAACAAATAGCGTTAACAGGAAACTTAGATTCCAAAGTTGTAGTGCTGCAGAATCTCTTAGTCTAGCATTGAACTCTGATAATCCAGCAAGTCTCGAAGCAATATTTAGGCCAGTTTCCCCATGTTCGATATTGACCCATACTTGTTGCACTAACAGTAACCCCATCCACATTGCCAAGTCGTATTCAGCGATAACTACCGGAATAAAATCAGCAGAAACCAGTCTATTTTCTGCATCTGTAGCAAAGAATAGCAACCAAATCCAAGGTGCAATAACTGCCGTACCTGCTATAGAAGGCGAATTTCTTTTTACTGCAAGATAGGATAGACCTACCCACACAACACCCTGTGAAATCAATAAGGTTCTAGACCCAGTACTTTCATCATCAGCAGGGATCAGTAGCGTTAGCAATGTAACAATTACCAAACCTCCAGCCCAAAGAACGTGGTCAGATACCGATGTCTGATGACGAAGTAAAGCACTAGCGGTGAATAGGGCAGTCATTGCTGCATACAAACTATATGGTTGTAGACTGAAACGTTCCAACTCGGCGTCAAAGGAGCCAGAAACCAACAACGATAATCCCACCAGTAAGAATGGTGCAGGAACCAAAATCCAAGGAGCAAGACTTGTCCAAGGTACGCCTCTAACCACCAAATATGAAGTGCTGAAAGCAGTCAAAAGGAGAACCAATTGTGCTAAAGCATATCCTGTTTCTAATCGATTAGCAGCAATTGCAAGCAACGCTCCTATCATTCCTAAGCCGACTGATACCGACCAAAGTCCAGGTTTACCCAAACCTAGGGATTTGAATGCTGAGGAAAACCAATTATCAGCATCTACAAACCTAGCAGCCATTGTAGCATTTGCTGCAGTGATACACGCCATCAATAAAAATAAGATAAAATCGTCTTCAAATGGAATAATTTCCAGGCCGAATAGGTTCCAGTTGTTAGAGATAGCATGAGCTCCAATCCACAGGTATGAAACGGCAATCCCAAGACTCGCCAGATTACCCGAATTACGCAGAAGTGCCAGGCCATGGAGCAATATTGTCCCTATGATGATCATTACAGCGATTCCGATTTCACCATACAAGGCACCTGTAGCACTTCCAATTATTAACAGAATTATGGTTGCTTGCGCCGCAATTGCATCTTCATCATGCCTTTGAGCCAAGAAAATATTCAAACCAACCGCTGAAAGGAGAAATATTCCAAGCGCCTGACCTTCTTCTACTGGTAGATTAGCAAGCCAATCCCATCGCCACATGTCAATGGCAAGTCCGTAGAAAAGTTTCATTGAAATTATTACCCATGTAACCCCTAAAATCCTCATATTAGGATTAGGAATCCATTTTTCACCGAGCAGCAAACCAACAATCACCATTGCAATTAGTCCAACGGCACTAACAGTAGGTGGTAATACGGTACCAACAATCGTTCCTATCGCAGACCAGATGAATATCATGGCAATCAAGAGTCCAAAACCCAGTCTCTTTTCACCATGGATTGACATCTCAGTTACGCTGTCGATTTCAGGAGGAGTATTCACAGTGCCATCTTTTTGAATAGCACCAGCTAATTTGTATTCTTCACCACCCTTAGAAAACAATTCGGCAACTTCGCCCATAGCGATGTCTACGTCTTTTGGGACCTCGACATCTAACATCTCTAATTCAGAAGTTTTCTCTTCTTCAGTGGATATCATGAACGAGGAGACATCAATCCCCCTTGCTCTCGAGAAATTCTTTTTCCGTATCATCTCATCTCTATTACTTTTGTCTGTAACATCCTCATCATCTTGATTGAGGTCTTCAGACATAAACCCTCTCGAGCAATTAGAGAACTTGAACTCTCGCCTATTTTGAGTATAAATTAGCATGATTGATTCTGTTTTTGAAATATTCGCATTGGTTAAATTTGCCATATTTGATAGTTAGGGTATACGAAAATGACAAAGACGGTCGACTGAACGAGTTGACATGGCCGAGACCTATGGGGAGCCGTCTGGCGACCTCGAAAACCACGGATTGGAGTGTTCTGGTAACACCCATTGGAACCTTCCCGCAAAAGACTTAATTGATTTAGCAGTGCAGCGAAAAGAAGGAGTTTTCAGCTCCCATAAAGCACTAGTTACAGAGACGGGAGAAAGAACGGGGCGTTCTCCAAATGACAAATTCATAGTTGACGAGCCAACCACTTCCTCTGATGTTAATTGGGGAGACGTCAATATTTCTACCGATGATGCAACTTTCCAAAGAATGAGGGCGAAAGTAGTAGGTTACTTATCTAGCCAAGACGATTTATTCGTACAAGACTTGTATTGTGGTGCGGATTTCTCTGAAGCATTACCGATTAGAGTAATAACACAAAATGCTTGGCATAGCGCCTTTGCCCGTAATATGTTCATCAGGCCCGACCAACAGAGACTTGAGAACCATTCCCCTCAATTTACAGTATTCCATGCACCTCACTTTGAGGCTGACGCAGAAGCAGATGGCCTAAATTCGCAGTGTTTCGTCATAGTTAACTATCAAGCAAAGGAAGTAATAATTGGAGGTACTCGTTATGCTGGAGAAATCAAGAAATCCATTTTCTCGGTTATGAATCTAATATTGCCTAAAAAGGGCATACTCCCTATGCATTGTTCCGCTAATACAACCGGCGAGAATACAGCAATATTTTTCGGACTTTCCGGCACTGGTAAAACAACACTTTCTGCAGACCCAAACCGTGCATTGATTGGTGATGATGAGCATGGATGGGGCGCAAATGGCGTCTTTAACTTTGAAGGAGGCTGTTATGCTAAACTGATCGACCTTTCCGAAGAAGACGAACCAGCAATTTTTGCAACTACTAAGAAATATGGAACCGTTCTTGAAAACATAGTGATGGACGCAGAAGGCATACCAGACTTCCATGATACCAGCAAGACACAAAATACGCGTGGCTCCTACCCAATCGAGTTCATCGAAAACAGAACCCCCGATTCTAAAGGCGGCCACCCCCAAAATGTAATTTTCCTGACCTGTGATGCTTTTGGCGTCTTACCTCCGATTTCTCGACTAACTCCTGAGCAAGCAGCATATCACTTCATCTCTGGTTATACGGCTAAGGTTGCTGGAACAGAAATTGGTGTTAAAGAGCCACAAGCAACATTTTCAGCATGCTTCGGCGAGCCATTTATGCCCATGCACCCTGGAGTTTATGCAGACTTGTTGTCTGAGAAAATGAATCATCATGGAGCAACTGCATGGCTGATTAATACAGGCTGGTCTGGTGGCCCATATGGCGTTGGAAATAGAATGAAAATCAAGTATACTAGGGCCATGCTAAATGCAGCGTTGGATGGCGAACTTGACTCCGTTGAATATGTCAAAGATGAGAGGTTCGGCTTTGAAGTTCCAGTTGAGTGCCCAGGAGTGCCTTCAGATGTCCTCCAACCAATACAGACATGGGATGACCAGGAACAATACAACTTACTCGCAGATAATCTTGCTAAGATGTTCGTTGAGAACTTCGCAAGATACCAAGGTGGAGTCTCAGATGCAGTAAACTCTGCGAGCCCCAAGGTAGCCTAAATTAGGCTTTAAGACCGTACTTTGATAACTTAGCGGCGCGCACATTAGAATGTGAGACCCATGCGTAATTTACGAATCTTAGTCGGCTTGATGTTTATTTTCACCGTACTTTCTCCAATGATTAATTCAATCGACACACCCGTCAGAGACTATATTTTCTCCGAAGATACATCTTCAGAGAACGACCGATACCAAACCTTAGAAGAGGTTAGGAAGCAACCTAAGTATGCAGGAGCGAAGGCACCTTGCCCTGTTTTACAAAACGACGGGGGCTCCCAAGGCGATACCGGAAACGCATCGGCACAAACAGCTAAATCAATTGGTTCTGACCCTACAACCACCTTCAGTGGTTGTGTTGATAGTGCGGATTCGGAAGATTGGTATGAACTTTCGATGTCTGCCAATTACAATATAGATGTGACAATGGATAATTTCGGTGATGGAACAACAGTTGACTATGATTTATACCTTGTATTCGAGGATAATGGTTCATACTTTATCGTTGATTCATCTTTAACATATGATCCCGAGGAAATAGTTTCCAGTGCTGGCTCTACCAAAGAAGGTGTTGCGGATGATTACTGGATTGTAATTTTCCAATATTCTGGCGATGGGGATTATGATATAGAAACTTGGACCAATTACACGGAGTCTTGTTTGGACTGGCAAAATCCACAAAATGACGCAGGCCAGGGAGATGATGCAACTGCCAATTGGACTGACTCTCCAGATAATCTTGGAAGCAATGTTACAGCGGTCTTCACCGGTTGTGTAGACTCAACAGATTCAAGCGATGTATTCGCATTTGACGTTCCTTTGAATCATACAATAGATGCAGTATTGACATTTGATGCGGGAGATGATTTAGATTTGCGATTGCACCAACCGAATGGTACAGTTATTGACTTTGCACTAATATCCAATCCAGAAAAAGTGACATCAATAGATAGTGATTTTGAAAACCAACCGGGAACGTATTTCATCAATGTATCTCAGTGGGCCGGTAATTCCAATTGGACCTTAGAAGTATGGACTAATTGGAGCGCTCCAATACCGAATCTCGCGATTGAAAACATCACATTCAATACCGCTGCTAAGAATCCAGGAGACGTCGTAACTGTCGATGTGGAAGTCATCAATGATGGAACTCAAGATCTTGCTGACTCGTTCAAGGCTGAAGCCGTTTTGAGCGTTGACAGCGCCGATACATGGGTTGACCATTACCTCGGAAATGTGACTTGGTCGAATGGATTAGTAATCAACGGAACACAAATAGTGAGCATAACAGGAACAATACCTTCAAACATTGTTCAAGGAAATTACAATGTCTTTGTGACCTTGGACAAGGAAGATTTAATTCCAGAAAAATCCGAACTAGATAATGACGATGTAGCGGATAACCCAATGACAATCGGAATACCTAGCACAGCATGCCAGACCATCCAAAATGACGCATCATCTGGAGCGGATATTGGCGACCAAACCTCCACTGCATTTGACGTAGGTACTGATCCTTTGGTAGAGTACAGAGGATGTGTAGATGAAAATGACAATTATGATTGGTACAAAGTGACCGTTTCAGCCGGGCAAGAACTCAATGTAACCTTAGTCGTAGCCCCTACAGATGGAGTAGATTTTGATCTGAGACTACTCGCTCCAAATGGTTCCACAATCGATTCAAGCCTTTCTTCAACATTCGATGAATTTGTTTCTCTTTCCGACACAGACCTTGCAGGAGTTGCGGGCGATTATTATCTAAATGTTACATACTATGGTGGATTTGGAACAACTAATAATCCTGGAGGCACATATCGTATTTTGTTCGGTCAGCCAGACCAATCTACCTATGTTCCGCCATTTGATTGCGGTTCACAAAACGACTTAGGGCTAGGCCAAGATGCAGATTCATCCGGTATCCCACTTGGAACTAATAATGGAATTAGTGGCTCTGGATGTTTGAGTATTTCAGATGTCGAAGACTCTTACTCGTTCACTATAAATGACTATTTCAACACTGAAGTTCACTTCAATGCAAGCCTAGACCTACCATTTACTGCTACATTGACCGATAGTCAAGGAGACCTAGTAGCGAGCGCCGATAACACAAGTTACGGATTGATGTTTGAATCACTTAATGTTTCGAAATACGAAGGACAGGATGAAACATTCACGATTGTTATTGATGGACAAGGCGGTGAAGGGACTTATGACTTAGAGATCGTCTCAACACAACCGGCACTACCTGACTTAGTTGTAGAATCCCTAACATGTCCAACAATCTCAGAAACATTTACTGGCGAAGAAATTCAAATTTCTTGGGTATTCAATAATTTAAGGGGCCCAGGATATGGTCAAGCAATATCTGTATCAATTGAATTTGTGGACTTCGAAGGAGTGACTCAAGCCGATATATTCACGACCTCATTGGGCGTACCTACGCCAGCATCTTACAACCAAACACCAGTTAGCGACAGTTATGTATTCTTCACAGTACCTACTGATACACTGTCTGGAGATTACACCTGTAGGCTCACTCTTGATACAAATAACCAAGTCTCTGAAATCGATGAAACCAATAACGTATTTGTGACAGAACCATTCTACGTTCAAAATGAAGATGAACTTTGGGCAAATGACGTTGACCGTGATGGATTTAACACTACAGATACTGGCGACGGAGTCATAGACGATTGTCCAACAAGTGCTGGAACATCAACTATTGACAGATTTGGATGTAAAGACCTAGACGGAGATGGTGTCTCAAATTCTAATGATATTCTGCCTAACGATGCAAGCCAATGGTACGATTCTGATGGCGATGGCTTTGGCGATAATGCTAGCGGTACAAATGGTGACGATTGTCCTAGTGAATTCGGGGTTCTAAATGGTGACAATGGCCAAGGATGCCCTATTTTGGATGTTGATGAAGATGGCGTTCTAAACGAAAATGATGCGTGTAACGATACCATAATCGGCGAACTAGTGGGCCCAGATGGATGCCCATTGGATGACGGCAATGGTGACGGCGACGGCCAAACAGGTGGCAATGATGCGAATACAACCAATCCTGGTGATAACACAGGAGATAATACTGGAGACACTACAGGTAATGTGACCGATGGCGGGGACAATACTGGTAGCGGCGATGGAAACAACGATGCTAACACAGACTCAACAGATGATGCAGAATCAGAAACGAAAATTCTGGGTATGGCTCCTTTGACGCTCGGTTTGATCGGCGGAATAGTCATATTAGTTCTTCTAACACTACTCTTTGTTCGAGGAAGAAGTGCAAAGAGCGATACCTTTGCAATGCAAGAAAAGGCTTATTCTGAAGCAGGATTCGCTGCAGTAGCAGGAATTGGGGCAGACCCAAATATCACCCCTGAACAACTCGCTTATGAGCAACAATTGATGGCTGCAGGATACCCAGCAGACTATGCTCGTGCTTATGCAGACCAACATTTCAGACCTTGGTTAAAGCAGTGAACTCGCGACTAGTAATATGGCAATGCTCATGACCTGCCTAACGCTGGCAGTGGTATGCAAGTACTAATGGAGACATCAGCAGGGAATATTACGATTGATTTGTTCGACCAAGAAGCGCCAGATACGGTTGCCAACTTCGTCAAACTAGTCAATATGGGGCACTATGACGGATTACATTTTCACAGAGTTATTGAAGATTTTATGATTCAAGGCGGATGTCCTAATTCCAAAGACCCAATGTCGAGAAGAGCTGGAACCGGCGGCCCAGGATGGAATATCCCCTGTGAGCCATCTGCTCTCAAGCTTAAACACGACAAGCCAGGAGTTCTCTCGATGGCAAACGCAGGCCGTAATACCGGCGGCTCACAATTTTTCCTCACAACCGTGGCTACTCCGTGGTTGAACGGAAACCACGCAGTATTCGGAGCAGTTTCAGATGGTATGGACGTTGTCAAGGCGATAGAAGGATGCCGAAAGTTACCTGGTGATAGGCCAGCAACTCCTCAACAAATCATCCGATGTTCAGTAGTCAACTGATGTTATTTATTAATTAATTATTATAAAAATACATCATCGTGCGAACGATATTATTTAATAATTAATTATTATCCCCTAAATATGTCAAAGCATAGAGCGGGCGATAGGCGAATAATCAGCATCAGCATTCCAGAAGAGATAGCACTGAGATTGGATAAGAAGGTTGGCAAGGGAAAACAAGGCCGTAGTGCTACAATTAGCCGGATGATAGAGGAATCTCTAAGTCCGACGATTCCTAATTCCTCAAAGAAGGATTCCCCTTCAGGCACCCTAGAAACCTTATCTGGAGAAATCCGTGTTGAGTCTGACACAATGGGCGAACTAGATGTTCCTGCAGATAGATACTATGGCTGCCAAACCGCTCGTTCTTTGATTAATTTCGACATCGGCGAAGATAGAATGCCAAGGGGAGTTATTCGCGCTTTTGGTGTTCTAAAACAGGCTGCTGCAAAGACCAATGTAGCGTTGAAACAACTAGACCCCGAAGTAGGTGACCTAATTATTGCCGCTTCGCAAGAAGTAATCAGGGGAGACTTAGATGAGCATTTCCCTCTGAGAATTTGGCAAACTGGTAGTGGCACTCAATCTAATATGAATACCAACGAGGTAATAGCTAACCGAGGAATTGAAATCGCTGGAGGCGTACTTGGTTCTAAATCACCAGTACATCCTAATGACCATGTCAACAGAGCACAGTCATCCAATGATACATTTCCTACCGCTATGCATATAGCGGGAGCAGAGGCCTTAACACACGAACTCTTACCGAGCCTACGTGAGTTACGTAATGCACTTTCATCTAAGTCTAAAGAATGGTCAGATATCGTTAAGATCGGTAGAACACATCTAATGGACGCAGTTCCACTTACGCTTGGTCAAGAGGCGTCTGGATGGGTTGCTCAATTAGATGCCGACTTAAGAAGAATCGATTTCTCTCTTGATGATTTATTCGAACTCGCATTAGGTGGTACAGCAGTTGGAACGGGTTTGAACACTCACCCTTTATTCGCTCAAATGGTTGCAGATGAAATTGCCAATATCACAGGCTTAACTTTTATCAGCGCAGAGAATAAGTTTGCTCAATTAGCAGCACACGATGCAGTAGTTGCCGTAAGCGGTGCTCTAAATACACTAGCAGTTAGTCTAATGAAAATCGCCAATGACATCAGATGGCTTGGTTCAGGTCCACGTTGTGGATTGGGTGAATTAGCGCTACCAGCGAATGAACCAGGCTCTTCAATAATGCCAGGAAAAGTCAATCCTACGCAAGCCGAAGCAATGACAATGGTTTGTTGTCAAGTTATGGGCAACCATACTGCAATTACAGTAGGCGGCTCACAAGGAAATTTCGAATTAAACGTCTACAAACCAATGATGATACACAATCTCCTTCATTCGATCCGTTTGTTAACCGATGCGTGTCGTTCTATGCGCGAGAATTGTGTAGAAGGTCTCGAACCAGTAAAGGAAAATATAACCTCGCATCTCGAGAATTCACTTATGTTAGTAACAGCATTAAACAACCACATTGGATATGATAAATCGGCTAAAATAGCAAAGAACGCCCATGAGAAAGGATTGACATTAAGAGAGTCTGCCCTTGAATTGAAGTATCTGACAAATGATGAATTTGACCAGTGGGTTAGGCCAGAGCAAATGATTGGGCCTTCTAACTAATCACAGGAAATCAGATAGAGACATTTGTTTAGCGCGGTCATTCATGAATAGTGAGTCTGTACTGTTAGCCAACCACTCGACATTCTGTCTTGTGTAGATGTCAACCCCATATTTCTCCATAACGTGTTGAGTCACTTTGATATATTTTCTAACCGCTCCTTCTGAAACAGTCAATGCCAGATTACCCGAACACAAATCTCCTTCTGACTTGGACACGCCAACCGAACTAAGTCCTTTGCCGGATGCCTTTTTGGGCTGAATACATTTTCCAGAAAGGGGCATTCTTCGATAGGAATGGCCGCATTTTAAACATCTAACTTTTTGCCTTGCGAATGCGTTTAAATTACCACGTAAATCTGGTAAGAAGTGAGACCTAATAACGCTTGAAGCAACCCTGCGAACATCAACACCTCGTAGCCTTAGTCCTAATTCTAGTTGCCCTTCCATCTTATCGACCATCGTATCTAGAGTTTTGTAGGCAGATAGCGCAGGGCCGGTTGATATTGAATGACAATCATGAGTAAAGCCATATCCCCTTAGTGCAGCAACACTTCCTAATCGTCTTTCAACAAAATCCATTCTATCAGAGCAGGCTTTCGGGTGTGGTTGGTTTAGTGTCATTTCATAGAAGTCTCTTTCATAGAACCATGCCGAGTCAACATTCAGTGCTTCTTTATCGACCTCAGTTGGATTCAACCTCGTGGTTAATACCAAAGGAGCATCCATCTGCCCTCCTCGATTCGCTGGCAAAATATTTTTACTAAAGTTCAACAATCCATCCATCAACATCATGATTGCATCTTCATCACCATCACAGTTTCTTCTCTTGGAGGCATGGAATAATGGATGCGCATATCCTCCAGAACAATCGGTCCAGCCAATAATTCGCGACAATACTCCGCCTGAAGTGTGCGGTGCTAAGGCGCATATTAGGTGGCCAATCAAGTCATCTGGAGTAGAGACATTGTAGTATGGCTCCAGCCCATAAAAGCGAACCAGTAACTCATCTATGAACTGGGTGGTTCTAACAAAATAATCTGCAGCATTTTTGGCTACAATGAAATCTTGTGGAAATAATTCTAGCATTTGTTCATCATTTGTCAATTCATTACCTTCATAGTCATGAGTATATCCAAGGTTGACCAAAGTCTTCCAAGAAACTTCTACTTCTTTCGGGGTAAAATGAGTTACAGGAACATCGCTCATATCAAATCTAATCGTACCATCTCTAAACACAGGTAAGTCATACTTTGCTCGTAAGATTCCCTTTTCCAAAGGCTCAGGGGTTTGATCTTTACTCGCTATCTTTTTCATGCACTTTATTGTCTTTGGAAGTCGGTCAATACCTAGCCTTATTCTAGCATCCTCCATAGCAGATTCAATCGGTACAGTAAGTAATTCTCCTCTTCTTCTTCGCTTTGGACCCAGTTCAGTATTGAATTCAGTTCTGCCTCCACATACCTCTCCAGGAAGTCCTTCCCCGTATTTGTCTTTTTTACGATGATGGCAACTGATAAATGGGGATTTCTTCTCACATTTAGTACAGGTTCTAGCGCCTAGCTGAGTACGAATATCTTTCTTTTGTGATGCAACGCTCATCAATCTTTGATTACCGCCATTCAATTCAATCGGGAATAGAATATGGGCCATAGGATTCATTATTCTTGGTGCAGATTTTTCTGGTCGTCCCATTCTACTTCCAACTCTTATCGGAGCAGAATGTTCCCATCGTAAAGGAGATATTTTTCTTATCTGAGCAATGATTCCATCAACGAGGTAATCATCTTCATGGATTTGAGCGGCAAGGTATTTCTCTTTGTCTTTAGGCCCTTCATCTGGAATACTATTCGCAGCATCTTTACCGATTTTATCTGTTTCAGCAATATTCATTCCTCTTTGCCTAGCACCCGTTTCTGCAGCAATCCTATGCGTTGCTCGGATTTTTTCTAATTCTTCTTTGCGTGAATTCTCTTCGTCAAGAACCAATTTAGCCTCTCTGAGTTGTTCTATTTTGAGATTGAACATCTCATCTGAATTTACTATTTTGATAATTTTATTTCCATCAATAGAAAATCCAAAACCTTCCAAAACAGCAGGCCATCCAGAAGTAATTACAAGGTCATCACCATCATGGTGATGTGCTAATCCGAGAATCAGTGCTGACCCTTTGGCAAGTCCATGTTGTAATAGTGTCCATGCTTCAGCAACAGTTTCCGAAAATATCGGCTCTGCTAATTCATTACCAATTCCGGGGCAATCATCTAACATTTCTTTGGTAATGTTTTCCGATGGTATTTCATCCATCATTTTACTTGACCAATTTTTGGCACCATCAATGATTCTCAATTGTCTCCTATCAGGTATAGGAGACGCTTTTAGTGCAGCATCATATTCTTGTTCCGTGCTGTGAGAGGTACCAAAATCTTCAATCTTGGAGTTCTCTATTAGTTTCAATAATGATGGAACCCATTCTATTGGGAGATCTAAGAACCAAGGGTTGTGTGGTGGAGGTAATGATGTCTTGAAGCGTTGAGATACCAGTTTTGCCTGTTCCCAATCAGGCGCTAATTTAGTTAAAAACCGATGCCAACTACGCCTAATTTGGAATTGTACATCTATATTATCAACATCAGATTTATCAATTCCAGGAATTCCTTGGGGGCAATCAGTAATCTTAATTTCCATAATTTCACAGAATTTAGACACCGAATCTTCTGAGTCAATCTCTTCTATTAAATCACTAGCCCACCAATCAAAACCATAACCTGCGGGAACTAACGTCTTGTTATTCTCCATGAATTCTCCATAACCAATAACCAGCTCTCCATTATCCCAAACACATCTTACATCCGAGGCGATTGTTGAGAAACTTTTGATATCATCAAGCCTAAGGAATCGTCCATTTTCCAGAACTACCCACGGCCCTTCAGAATCATCACAAGGAGTAATTGCACATGCTTTACCCGGGCGCTCAATTTTCATTTGTGTGCCAATGGTAATGAAGTCATCCATCGCTGACATACATGCAGGATTTACTGATGCAGCTGCTAGGCCGGAGGGGCGACTTCGACCGTATCTTAGTCTGAAACCACCTGCAGCTTGGGGGGTTCCAAATACCGGTCTACCAGCAATAATATCATTCATAAATTTAGTAATCGGCTTAACTCTTCGAGATTTGAAAGGATTCTTTTCAGAGTCGGAGTCTTTCTCTTTACCCTTATTGGCAAATTTTGAGATAAAGTCCCACCCAGCAACCTCTAGACGTTCTGTGTGTTTCTGAATTTTTGGTGCTTTGAGACACAAACCTTCACCAATAACAAGTAATACACCACCTCTTATTCTTGCTTCATCAATATTTCTTACCCGGCCATATCCTGCACATTCGATTCTCTCGGTAGATTCACCGTTGACCATTACAGGACAAGCACGAACAATTTCTTCGATTTCAGTGGGGGAAGGCCTGTACTGGAGGTTACCTCGGTATAACCCAAATTCTTCTTTGACACGTTCTACTTCGGGGTCGGTAGGCTGGTACCTTCCAACATTCAATTCGCGTCTAATCATATCAGCAATTAGTACTGCTAACGCCTGAGCAGTACCGCCAGCAGCACGAATAGGGCCAGCGAAATGAACAGAGACAAATTGAGAACCATCTAAATTATTCAACAGTCTTACTTCACTAATTCCTTCTAGAGGTGCCACAAGAACTGCTTCTGTTAGAATCGCCAACCCAACACGAAGACCTGCATCTATTGCGGTTACTAAATCAAATCCCTGCTCACGAAATCCCTTTGCCACTGACTGCCCCATCATAATTGAGGTAGTCTCTCTGTCATGGAGTTCTAACATTTCACGAATATCATCTGCTACTTTGTAATCGCCTAGATATTCGACAAGTAATTTCTCAGTTCTACTGGCTAAGTCCGCGGCTCTAGGGATTTCAACAAATGGTTGATGATCGAGATTTAATGAACGGGCCTTTTCAGCGATCCTATAAGCATCATCAGCACGATTATCCATCCAAGACTGATAGTTCTCCATCTCCTTTTCTAATCTAGGAATATCAAGTCCAATGAGCGGATTATGGGCGCTCAATTCAGGTGAACCATTATCAGATGACATACCAATAGAACTCCTGTTGGCAACTCGCTTATCAAGAGTGCCCTATTGTGTCGCTCAGTCTACACAAGAAAGAGTTATTGTTTGACAAATTGATAAAAAATAAGGAAAGTTCATTTCATTAGAGCCGAACCATAAGCCGATGAGCGTCCATTCCTCTCTACGCGAGCACCCCAGTTGGCCACGACTTGTCTCTTTGGTTAGAGAGTTAGCATTTATCGACGGTGGTAGTGATGATGCGTTTACATTAGCCAGCGGTCGCAACTCGCGTTGGTTCTTTGATACCAAGCCAGTAATGATGCATCCCGAAGCGAGTCACCTTCTTGGTGAATTATTTAATTTGAGAATGGATGATATGAATGCAGATTATGTTGGCGGATTAGAATTGGGAGCCGTACCTCTGACAGCAATTGCCGTCGCCACTTCTCCAAAGGATTCTCCTCGCCGAGGTTTCATGGTGCGTAAAGAGCCTAAAGGCAGAGGCGGAAGAAAAACCAACAATCCCCCAGGTATTGAGGGGACATCTCTCGCAAAGACTGGTACGATTGTTATTGTTGAAGACGTTACTACAACAGGTGGCTCAGCGATCAAAGCAGTTGAGAGAATCCACAATGATACTTCTTGCAAGGTTATTGCAGTAATCAGCATAGTCGACCGCGAAGAAGGCGCTGCTGACGCATTCAAAGAAGCCGGGATTCACTTTGAAAGTATCATGGCTCGAAGCGATGTCGCAAGCGAATGAGGGGTAAAGATGGAAGAAATCATCCGCCCATTAGATGCCAAATCTGATGGTCTAATCGAATCCATGAAAGACCCAACATCAGCCGAAGGAATGGTGTTTTTTCATGCAGATGAAGGTAAACCACTTGCTACTCCTTGGCAGGTTGCTCTATCTAGGGCGATTTTACTAAGCAATATTCCAATTCCAGAAGGCCATATTCTGGATTGTGCTTGCGGTAGCGGAATTCAGATTGCGGCATATTCAGCGATTTTCAAGAGACCTGCATTAGGGATTGAACTCAATCCACAAAGGGCGAGAGCGAGTGCCGTCAATTTTAGAAATATTTTCAAATCAAGGGGAGGTGATTCTACACAGTTACTCCAAAATAGTCTTTTCTTGGCAGCAGATGGTAGAGATGGCAAGGGGGCAATCGAGAAATTGACCAATGCAAACGGCCAACAAGAGGTAAAGATTGCTCTACTACACCTTGACCCGGCGAGGCCAAGAAATAGCCGTTCACATTCCCTAGACGAAATGAAACCCAGACTTGGAGAAATCTTTGAGGGTTGGAAAAGCCATCTTGTAGAAACTACTTCTGGGCCTTGTATATTGCTTGACCTTTCTCCAAGACTATCTCACTTACAGAGATTGGAGGTTGAGGGGATCGTAGATAGCTATTGGCCAGGTATAGGAAAAACTTGGACTTGGACTTCACGTGGAAGGGGCAGGGTTGACAGACTAGCATTATGGCTTGGTGGAATTACAAATCAACAAACACCTAGGCGATTCGTAAGAATTTCACCTGATTTGAAGCAACAACCATTTATTTTTGAAGGCGGTTTAGATTTGAACACGGGTGAAGATATTCCGGAGTCGAGCCATAGAATGCCGAAGCGTGGAGAATATGTCAGTATTTTAGATTCCGCATTCGTAGAATGTGGCTTAGCGAAATACTGGCTTAGTGAGCAAATAAGCGAAGAAAATACTTACTGGGTAGAGTCTACAGGTAGAAGGCCACAAATTCATCATGAAGAGAAATTAAATCTTGAAACAGAATCATCGAAAACCCTGATTCAAGCATCCGGAAGAATCGTTGAAATATTTCATCAGCAACTGACGGCGGAAACAGTTGACAGTTTTGTTGAACAAGCGATTGCCAACGATATCAAAAAGGTCACAATTAGGACTCCTCTTGAACCTTCTTTGCACCCAAAAATACAGGGTTCATTTGACCGTCAATTAGCCCGCCGTAGCGGCAAAAGGGACGGATTTATCATCCAACATCCTAATTCCGAAATGAGCATGCTTTGCGTAATAGAGTGACTAAAAAAGTAGTGTAAATCATCCATTTTTTCCGTTATTTGAGTTATTAATTATTGATTGCAGCATCGCGGTATTGATATATGGGAGGTTGGTCGGAAACCTGCTCCACACTCTGTGTAAGCACGATGGTGAAACAATATGGCACAACCTAAGACCGAAGAACTTGGCGAAGATTTCTCATATATTCTACGTATGGCAGATACTGATATGGACGGGCTAAAAACGCTCGCCACCGCTCTTACTGCAGTAAAAGGAATTGGCGCAAGAACAGCAATTCAAATCTGCAAGAACACCGGATTCGACGCATTCTCTCTAGCAGGACACCTTTCTGTAGAGGACCAAGAGAAACTTCGTCTTTCTATTGAAGGATACAATGAGACAGTTCCATTGTGGATGTTAAACAGACAAAGAGATTTGGAAACCGGAGAAGAAATTCATTTGACCGGTCAACAGGTCACTCTAACTCTTAAGGACGATGTAGATCGTCTTCGTACAATGAAATGTTACCGTGGTGTTAGACACGCTACAGGTAACAAGGTCCGTGGACAACGTGGACGTTCAAACGGCCGTGGTGGCCTAACACTCGGTGTTAACCGAAAGAAGTGAGGGATTATAGATGGGAGAGCCAAAGTTTTCAAGACCAAAATTCGACACACCTTCTCACCCGTGGAAGGCATCCAGAATAGAAGAAGAGCATGGTATACAAGCTCAGCATGGATTAAAGAACATGCGTGAAATCTGGAAGGCTAAGTCTCAACTACGTAGATACCGAAGACAAGCTATGCGCTTGATTGGTGCTGCAGACACAGACGGTGGCCACGGAAAGAGAGAGATGGAAGGACTACTTGCTTCTCTAAACAATAAAGGATTAATCGCATCAGATGCAATTCTTGACGATATTCTGTCTCTTGGAACTGAAGATATTCTTAACAGAAGACTTCAGGCTCAAGTTTACTACAAAGGACTAGCAACAACAATGAAGCAAGCCAGACAACTTGTAAATCACGGATTAATCTGTGTTGGTGAACAGAAAGTGACCATTCCTTCTTACCCGGTATCACGCGATGAAGAAGAATTGATCAAGTATCACCCAAGTAGCGAACTAAACAATCCAGAACACCCAATTCGTAAGGCTATTGAAGGCCGTAGAGAAATGGCTGAATATGCTTCTGAAGAAGTAGACCCTGAGGCAACTCCGGAGTTCGCTGAAGAAGTCAAGAACGCTGCCGAAGAAGCACCTTCAGTAGAAACAGAAGGAGGTGACCAATGATGTCAAGACGTGCAATTGTAAACATTTTTAGTTCATACAACAATATTTTGATGACAGCAACTGATTTGACAGGTGCTGAAACCATTACTACTTGCTCAGGTGGCCAAGTAGTCAAGTCTTCAAAAGACAGCGGTGGTCAATTTGCAGCAACTAGAGCAGCAGAAAAAATGGCTGACTCACTCAAAGATAAGGAATTCACTCAACTGATTGTTAAGTATCGTGCACCAGGTGGCAACCTATCCAATAATACCGGACCAGGTGCTCAAGCAGCAATTCGTGCTCTAACACGTGCTGGAATGACGATTACTAGAATCGAAGATGTAACCCCTATAGCACACGATGGAACCAAGAAGAAAGGCGGCCGTCGTGGACGTAGAGTTTGATTAGGAGGAGATATAATGAAAGCGCAAGTAGTAGATGGCTGGCCTCGTGGAAATGCAATAAGAGTATTATTGACAGATACCGATGCTTCACAAGTAAATGCAATTAGAAGAGCAATGATTTCAGATGTACCAAAGTTGGCAATATCAAGAGTAAACTTTACTCAAGGTATCGTAGAACAAGATGGTCAAATCATTGAATCGGTAAACGTACTTCCGGATGAAGTATTAGCACATAGATTGGCTATGATTCCAATCCCAACTTTTACCGACGATAATATTTCATTCGTTGAAGATTGCGAAGAATGTTTGTACAAGCCAGAATCAGAAAAGGGCTGCCAACAATGCCAGATCATTTACAGCTTGAATGTTCAAGGGCCTGCAAAAGACTCCGAAGAAGAATTTGTAACTGTATATGCTAGTGACTTGACAACCGTTTCAGACCAAAAGTACGATATTCTTGAAGAGCACAAAAGAATCCCATTGACTATCCTTTCAAAAGGTCAATACCTAGAATTATACGCTCTTGCTCGCCTAGGCAGAGGAACTTCACATCAAAAGTGGTCTCCTGTTTCTGGTGTAGGTTTTAGGCCTCTTCAAAAAGTAACTTTGAACAAACCAAAGAAAGCAGAGGTTTTCTTTAACTTGGGACTAAAGACTTCAGATGGCAAAGATATGAATGCTAAACTATTCGGCTCCAAAAAGACTGTTGAAGATATCAATCACGTAATGGACCTTGAAAAGGCATTACATCAAGTAGGCCCTGGAACTGGTAGAGATGCAGATTTCGATGACGCAATAACAATGGAATCCATTGAAGGATCTTATGTATTTTCTTTTGAGACAGATGGAAGCTATGACCCAAAGACAGTTTTCAACCTTGCAATGAAGGAATTGTCGGCTCGATTCGATAATCTCACAGAAGATATCGAAAAGGCATTTGCTTGATTCGCTAGTTAGTTTCAACTTTTGTTGAAATAATTATTCGTTTCTATTGGTGGTTTTTAGATTAGATATATTCACCTTCTATCCATCTAATTAGGTCATATAGACCTAAGCGACCACATGCGTGGAATACTAGATTGTATACTCATCGAATCGACCAGTTTAAAAATCAAAGTGGATGGCCAAAATCATGCCACTCGAGATTGATGAGGAATCGGACGGTATTGCCGAGGTCAAGCAGGTAAACAAGATTCAGCCACATAGGGCAATAGATGACTCGAGTGATATACAACAAAATTCCTTTAGAGACTTTTTGATAAAAAACAGAGGATATATTTTATTCGTCTTAACATCAATGCTTCTGATTTATCGTAACAACTTACAACCATTGAATTTCTTAATTGTAATAATTTTATTTTTTTGGGCCATTATCAGATTAATCGCAAGGACAACAATATTCTCTAAGGGAGAATTATCGAGAGACAAACCTAGTTTGAAACGTAAAACCAAGATTTTTTCTTTGGTTATATCTATGTTTATTACGTTTATAATCGTCTCATCAACGTTATTCCTAAATTTTTCACCACAGGTCGGTGGAGACTCGTTACCCTATGAGGTTTCTCCGAATTTCAGAGATGGTACTTTTCATAATTTGAATCCAACTGACATCTCTTCCGGTAATGTTTCGTTTCTAGAATTATTGGTACAGTACATTGTAAGTGATGACCATAGATCTCCAAATATCCCTCTTCCAACAAAAGAGTTCGAAAAACTAAATCTTGAGGCGGATGAAATAAGCATAACGTGGCTGGGGCACTCCACGCTTCTAATCCATACAAATAATGTTACAATAATCACTGACCCAATATTTGGAGAGGATAATATGGACCCCCTATTCTTTGGCCCTATGCCTTTTATTTATCAACATACATATGAACTTCAAGACTTGCCAGAAATCGATTATGTCTTTATCTCTCACGACCATTATGACCACTTGGATATGGGGACAATTAAGGAATTAGAGGATTCTGAATTCTTTGTCCCATTGGGTGTTAAGGCTCATTTACTAAGGTGGGGTATCGACGAAAAAAATATTGAAGAGTTAGATTGGTATGATGAAATTAATATTTCGAGTGAACTAAATGTAGCGTTAACTCCTTCACAACATTTTAGTGGTCGAGGATTGTTTAACGGTGATACCACATTGTGGGCTTCATGGGTATTTAATTTGAATGATAAATCCATATTTTTTAGTGGAGATAGTGGCTATATGGAAGAATACGTTACTATCGGAGAAAAGTATGGGCCTTTCGATATTGCTTTTTTAGAATCGGGTCAATATAATGAAGCCTGGAACAACATTCACATGTTCCCAGAAGAAGTCATACAAGCCGGTATAGATTTGAACGCCACTACAATCCTGCCAATTCATAATTCTAAATATGAATTATCATTACATCACTGGGATGAGCCGTTAGAAAGAGTCACAGCAGAAGGAGAGCGAAGAAATCTCTCTGTAGCAACTCCTATGATTGGTGAAAGTTTCGTCCTAGGTAAAACAATACCTAACCGTGCATGGTGGACAAATGTATCTGACGGGCCAGACTTATTTTTGAAAGATAACGTAATTGTTGGTGTTATAGTTGTACCACTAAATATTGTTTCGATAGTATGGATTGTGCTTTCTCTAAAACATAATAAATCATTGAATCGAAGTATTGAAAAGGTTACTAATTCAGAAGAAGAATGATACTTGAAATCGATATTGATATAGATAAATTTTAGCTCTTTATAAGTAAATAATGGAAATAAAGAGATTTTTCACGAGTTCTTTAAATCACATTACTTTTGGAATCACATCATGACTTTAGCCCCTAACGATTATGACTTCGGTGACGCCTCAAATTATTTATTTGCAACTACAATTACTTGTGCCAACGAAGAAGCCCGTAAAATGTATGTTCGAGCATTTGGACATATGATAAACTATAACCATGAACAAGCAATTGCTTGTTTCAGTCAATGTGCTGAATTAGACCCTACTTGCGCAATGGCATATTGGGGAATCGCTTATTGCGTTTCATCTAACTATAATTGGAGCCCAGGATTAGGTTCAGGCCATGATTATATTCAAATTGCAATTACTTTGAAAGATGGTTGCACTGAATTAGAAAAAGACCTTATCGACGCTCTAGCACAACGCCACTCTGCAGAAGCACGCGATGCAGCAGACCCAACAGTCCTCAATATGGGCAACAGTCCTGAACTAAATGTTGCCTTTGCTGAAGCAATGGCGCCTCTATATGAGAAGTACCGTGGAAACCTAGATGTTACTGCAGTCTATGTTGAGGCTCTAATGAATCTAAAAGCTTGGCAACTATGGGATAAGAATACAGCGACAGGAGAAATTTCCCCTGCTGATGATAATACATTACTCCTAGTCAAGATTATGGAAGAAGCCTTTGAAACAGTTGAAGGTGCTAAAGAACATATCGCACTGTGTCACTTATATTGTCACGCATTGGAATTATCACCATTCCCAGAGCGTGCTTTACCAGCTGCTGATATATTACGAACCGCAATGCCTGGACTAGGGCATTTGGTTCACATGCCATCTCACATCGATGCTTGGGTAGGTCAGTGGAAAGAAGCAGTAGAGTGTAACATTGCTGCAGTTGAGGCGGATGACCGCTATGTTGAATTAAGCGGTAATGAATCACAATTCTACAAATTTTATCGAATGCATAATCACCATTTCGTTGTTTGGTGTGCTATGTTTGAAGGTCAATATGAAGTAGCGTTAAAGTACGCTCGTAAGGCAGTAGATACCCTTCCAGCAGGAGACGCAGAATCAGGAGTACAGTTCATGCTAGCAGGAATAATTCCAATGGGCGCTATTTTCCTAGAATCATATGTCACTATGCCTTGGCACGTAATGATTAGATTTGGTAAGTGGGATGAGATTATTGCTGAACCGATGTATTCTGATAGAGATGTCTTCCCAGCAACAATCGCAACACAAC
>Ga0206677_10000928_pt1 | contig 27733 bp, 16 predicted proteins | sample M130m12015metaG_FD_155475 | JGI IMG/M metagenome (GOLD analysis project Ga0206677, IMG submission 155475) | Ammonia-oxidizing marine archaeal communities from Monterey Bay, California, United States - M1 30m 12015 | ecosystem: Environmental > Aquatic > Marine > Intertidal zone | place: USA...
TCGCAGCAATCTTGAACTTGAACTAACTCCTCCTTGTTGAGCAAACTGTACATTATTAGGCTTATAGTATATATCTTTATTGCAACCAACCGATTTACCTTTACAGTTAGTTTTTTTATTATTTGTATATGTACGAAATCCTTGGCTATAAGCACCATTTGATAATGGACGTATTTGCTCTTTAGAAACAGGATCAGACACTCCATCAATAATATATCCTCCTGTATCTATATTAGTGATCTTTCCTATATTATAAACAGCAGAACCTCCATTGTTGGATGTAGAAAGAGTATTATATTCTACAATATCACCTACAGAATAATTTGTATTAGTATATTTAAAACTATTTTGTTTAAAGGTTTTTTGTCTTGCTCTCATTAAAGCTCTATGACTCATATAGTAAGGTTTTTCACATAAATTTTCACTATTTATTCTACTAGAAGTTCTAATGCGTTTCTTAGCTTTAGTTGGAGGGTCACATATATTAATACATTTTTTATTCCCTGTTGTACAAGATTCTGGTGAGGAATCATCGTTAAATGGAGGAGGACACTGATAATTTGGACAATTTTCACACGACCAATTACTATTAGGTTGATAATTATCCTGACCCAACTGATTATATATAGGATTATGTTTACCAACTTTATTAAATTTACCTAATGTATATTCTGGATAGGCTCTAATAGCTGAACCTAGACCTTTCATTGGTGTTCCACTATTACCACCATTTAAAAAAGCACTTTCATATAAACCTAAATTCGCTATATCTGTTTCATCCACACCTGCTTCTATTAATTTCTCCCAATCTTTTATCTCTCCATTACAACTTCCTCCTTCTAATATTTTAGTACTATAGAAACCTTTATCTTTACCATACTGTAATACGTTATATGCCGACATAGTTTCAATCCAATTTCCATCTATTGTTGCTGCCTGAGGAAAGGTAGTAGTGATTTCTTTCATTCCACTATAACTTTTTAATATCACACCACCTGGTTTATTCATAGCGTTTAGTAAGTATCTATTATTATATGTTTGTTTATTATTATCGTTGCCATATTGTAAGCGATAATGTTTCATAGGTCTAGCTTTAAATTGATTAGGATCTTTTCTTGCAGGAGCACCTGGAGCGTATGGATCGCCTGTACCAGGATATGCTAAATCCTGTCCACTTTGTGCTTTTATGCTAGATGTACAACTTTCTCGTTTGTTTTTAAAACCAATTCCACCTGATTCATAACTAGAACCACTTTGTTTATTAAAAAATGGTTTGTACATACCAGCAATGTTGTATTTTTTAGGATAAATATCTACCTTATTATTATTAGTGTTAGGATCCAAATTTGATATTGAACCTATCTTTTTTGGTACACCAAACCCTTTCCATTTAGAGTTATTTAAATTCATATTATTAGTATCCGACGTTTGTGTTGGCATATTTTATATAATTATAATAGAAAATAAAAGCTTAATATATATTAATATGCAACCAATTATTGTTTATACATTAAGCTTAATATTTGCTTTACTAATAATATATCAAGTATACATCTCGTTTAATAATCCTTTAATTGAAGGTGCAGCCAATCCAAAATATAAAGAATATTCTGGTGATGATGCACTAATATTAGCTAAACAAAATGCTGGTAATATAAATTTCTTAAAACAAAAATTTGATACAATTGATGAATTATCTAAAAAAGTCAGCACTCTTAGTACTGAAGTAGATAGTAATACCGAATCTATTCATCAAATACTTGTAGCTCAACAAGATCAGACTAATAAATTAAAAGGAGCTGATGGATCATAATAATTTATATATGTCATTTTTTTTAATATGAGATATATATAACTATGTCTAATTTTTTCACAGATGTATCAAAAAATGCTAGTCAAGTAGAAGAAGAATTATTAGGTCCTAATTATAAATACTATGATAAAATTAAGAGCCCTGGACAATTAGGAATGTCTTCTCATGGATCATTTAGTGCATTATCTAAAGATATTTCAGGTCTTATTAACTATGCCGAACTTTTAGTAACTGGTAATAGTAAGGCTTCCAAAACTGGAGGACCATTAGGACCACAATTTTTCTTAAAAACTGGTCAACAATGTAAGGCTAAAGATACTGGTAAAATGACTACACGTTATATTTATATGGATCAAAAACCTACTGGTAATATACCATTTATATCTGGTGGATTAGGAGTTAATTTTTCAGAATTTAAAGGTCTCATACCTGGAACATTTAGTAACTTGAATGCACTCAATCCAGTTGCTATGTTTTCAGCGTTTACAGCTGGTTCAAATCCTGATTGTCAAGAACTTGAAATGGAAACTACTCCAACATCTATTAATAATCATAAATCAAAACAGAGAGAATATGTTACTATAAATGATATATCTAATATGGACCCATGTATATTTACATTAAATAATAAACGTAATCCGGTTACTTCCAAAGGTTGCAGTGAAGCTTTTTCTAATATTAATAATACAGATGATACTGAATTATTAGTCAAAGTTTTTTATGGATCATTAGGTATATTTGGATTATTCCTTTTATTCAAGTTTATGGAAAAAAATAAACACCTTAAAATGTAATATATTGTAATTAATTAATTTAATTAAAATATATTTATTTAGCGACGAGCACCTCCACGACGTCTTCTACTACGACGTCCACCCATACTTCTACGAGCGCCTCCACGACGAGCACCACCCATACTTCTACGAGCGCCTCCACGACGAGCACCTCCCATTCCACACGAACCTCTAGCACCTCCACGACGAGCACCTCCACGACGAGCACCTCCACGACGAGCACCTCCACTGCTACATCCACAGCCTGCTGGAGTTGCATGATGATCACCACCCTTGTAACTACGTCTGTGAGACTTTCTACGTCTGTGAGACTTTCTACGTTTGTGAGACTTTCTACGTTTGTGTGACATTCTACGTTTATGCGACTTTCTACGACGACCACCAGAATGTGGAATCATATCTTTCACTTGTCCCGCTTTTTCCTCAGCTTTTTTACCAGCTTCGTTGACAAAATCGTGAGCCCCAGCTAAACCTCGTTTTATACTACCGAAAATATCCATTATTATATATTATATCAATAAAATAATATATAATTAAAGCTAAATTACATCTTAGGGATTTTAATGTGTTTTGATAATTCAAAAGCACATAATCCTCCAGCTACTTGAGCAAGAATGTATGGGAATAAATCCTTCATTGGTAATTTACCCGCAGCAGTCATCATTACACTAACTGCTGGATTGTAATTACCACCAGAGATTTTTCCTCCTAAAATAACTGCAATAGTTAAAGCAGCACCAATTGCTAAAGGGTTACCAACAGCAATGATTACAAAGAGAAAGAAAAGGGTTCCTAAAAATTCAACGAGATACTTATTCATTTATATATCATAATAATATTTTTTTATTGTTTGGGTACCCAGACTCTTTTATTTCCAGAACTACCTCCAACTGGTTGATTAGGAAGTCCACCCACTTTAGGGTTTGTACCTGGAAGACCATTTATATTTGGTAGATACAACCCTTTTTTTGCTGGAGCAACAGTACCACCTGAACGCGTACGTCTTAAAGCACTATTAACATCATTTCGCACTCTACCTGAAAAAGCTAAAGGTTGTTGTTTGGTAACATAACTTTGTTGAGATGATTTACCTATAGCATTAATTTTTTTTAAATGTATATGTTGAGATGAACTGTGCCATGATTGTCCGCCTCCAGCATCTCTAGAATAACTAGACCTAGCTCTAGCAAACATGCTTGATCCTACGGATGGATAAAATTTATTAGGCATAGCACCTTTTATAGGTTTACATGTTGTAATGTTATCAGTTGTAGTACATGTACCAATTACAGCATTTCCTGTTGAATTTCCACAACTACTTTTATTTATTGAATAATTACGACCAATACTAGTTACTAAAGGACTACTGAAAAAAGGCATAGTTAATCCAGGTGGTTTGGGATTATTATTATTATTTGGCATTTATATAATTTATTATTATTTTAAATTGTATAAATTAGTTATTTTTATTTTTTCTACTTTTATTATTTCTTCTTTTCTTACGTGTGTACTTCTTCTTTTTTCGTTTACCACCTTTATTTTTTGGAGAAAACCGTTTCATTCTTTTTTCTCTTAAAACCTCGGGACTTAATACAGTTGGTGTAATGTCATTCTCTACATCGTCTGTATTTGAATAATTATCTAAATCTTCTTGTGTACAGTCTATAATCATTACTCCCTTTAGAAAATCTGTAGCATAGCTCAAAAAATCCTGATAAAATTCATCATTTTTAAAGTTCTCTAAATTTAATGCGTGATCTGAATCTCTTTTTTCACTCTCTACCGACATTTGTTGTCGTTGTAAAGGACTTGTTTGACTAACTGATTTAATAGCATCTAACTCTTCTTGTGTGGCTTTACTTGAACCAAAACTTGGAATATCATTATCACTCATACTATTATTTGGATTTGTATTTTTACCTTCAAACGTTAATCGTTGTTGATCTTTAGGAATACCTTCTTTTTCTTGGATTTTTCGTTTTACATTTTCAATCGTGTCACTTGTATCAACTGTTTCTGTTGCTGTCTGTGTAGTAGAAGATAATGTTTTTATGTCACCATCACCTCCTTTCAATCCTTTAACTTTTCTAACTATTACATCCGAACCAGCAGTATCAATATCAGTGTTAGATCCTGGTAAATTATTAAAATCTATTGTATTGAGTACTAGTCGTTTATTAGCAACACCATCTCTCCAATTATCTAGTGGGTTTCCATTTAATGTTTTCTGATTACGATAATATCCCCTAATATAGTTATGAATCTCTAAACGATTACCTGAAGAATTACGACACCATGCTTTCCATGTAATTACATTTATACTAGTTCCAGATTGCGGATCGGTTAAAAAAACTCCATTTACACCATTTAAAACATGCCACATATGTTGAATGTTACCCCATCCTCCTTGAAAAGTGGTGTCAGTCTTTATTCTTCCTGATCCATTAGTAAAAGCTAACCCTCTCCCGATACCATAAGCACATAAGATATTTGTAGATACTGTAGCTGTTGATGCATCTGCACTATCCCTATCAGTTACTACAACATGACCTTTAGCATCAATCGGTTGAGGATTAAATATCTGACCTCCAATAGGAGCACGATCCACTCTGTCACCAGTATTTTTAGTATTAATTGCATATCTACCTCTATTTATTTTATTACCACTAATGAAATGATGACGAGGTTGAGCTCCTGGATCAAATATACAACATTCTGAATGAAAATCACCCTGGTCTAGTGAATGCCAAGGAACAGTTTTTTCTTCAGCATAATATCCATCAATATTTAATGATTGCATCATAGGTTGCAACCATGTCATAGCATTATCATCAATATGCATTACACTCATTCTATAACCAAATGTGTGAACTAATTTTGGTGGACAATAACTTTTAAAGAATATTTGTTCCTCTCCCCCACCACGATATTTTGGTGGGAGACTAGTATCAAAAGGTACATAACTCTCGTACATATTTCCTTGATAGTCACGCTGTGGTTGAAAGTTGCCACCACCTCCTTGTACCCATTCATGTCCATTATGAGAAATTGGCTGACCATTTGATGCCTCTCTTTGATTACATTCTCTTACTAAAAAATTATAATAATCAATCAATTCTCTCAAATCAGTTACTGGTAAAACACAAGAATATGATATAATAAATGCAATGTAACCTAGCAACCACTCTGAACTAATATATGTTGAACCTAAGTAATTTGAATTATTTCTTGAGTTCAATGACGTTGATGGTTTACTAAAGTCAGTTCCATCTACATTATTTTCATTACATTCCACAGTATTGCCCAATACACCATAGGCTTCATAATTAGAATCATACGATGTTGAAGATGCTATTGGTCTAGTAAGGAATCTTCCTTCTTTTGTTCTTAAAAACCATAATGGATTAATTTGCATCCCCCCAGGATCTTTATATCCTTGACTAGAAATATAATTATGATTATTCCAACCAGTTGTCATCTTTTCTCTATCATATATAACTCTACGTACCTTTTCTGTCAAATATCTAGTGGCACATTTATATACTAACATTGCAAATGCATCCATCTGTACCATATATAATTTATTAGTCATTTGAACAGATAATTCGGGCCCACCACAACCTGCTCCATCACCTAAGTATAAACTACCAGATGTACTAATATTTCCATAATATCTAGGACCTCTTGTATTTTTAACACATTTCCTTGTCATTCTTCTCAAAGCAGAAGCGGCATTTGTTGCTCCTGCTACATCAATACTAGCTCCACTATTATCATTACCATTAGGTTGACCCATTGCTCTAAATAATAATGTACCCGCTGGCAGAATTCTTCTTGTAACAAAAAATTTATCATCATTTTCAAATGTTAATAATTTAGGACCTACTATACCTCCCTTCCTATTTTTTTTTTCATAATTATAATCGTTATTTTGATATAAACCAGTTGGACATCTAGCAAAATCTTCTGTAATTGCACCAAAAGCACTTCTATGACCAATTAAATGATCAATTAATGATGGCGATATAATTGTTGACATATATGTATATATACTATTAATATATTTATCTAAAGTATTATTATATATTATGAATGACAGCTTTAATGGTTTAGATAATAATATTATGAAAATGAATGAAGAAAATAAATTTCCATTACCTTGTGCAATATCTAACAATACTAATGTTAAAAAGTTTATTTATCTAACATTTATTTTCTACACAAAAATATTTTATGAAGCGTTGAATATATTTTTTACAACATATCAATGGAGTGATTATATCACTTTAACAGAACAACAAAAAAGAAGATTTATAGCTAGTTCACTACTTGAATTATTCAAATCTGAAGAAGAAGAAAATGAACGAAATCCTCTACAAGGAAGTAGTGATGCTGATAAAGGAAAAAGAACTATTACATATTTAAATAAACCTGGTTGCGTATTTACATTAACAGGATTTAATTCTCCATATAACGTGAGCAATATCAACCTACAAGAATATTTGTTTGGAAATATAATAAGATATATTCATCCACTTACAGATACAGAGAAAGAGATACCTATTTCCAGTATCCTTACAACATTAGTAGGTCAGAATGGTCCTAGTTTAAGTTCAATAATGGGAAATATTTATGGATGTCTAGCAAATCCTAGTATATTATTGATTATATATACTGCTTATGTATATAACGATGATTTTAAAACTCGTATTGTCAATAATAGCATGCATAAACTAATAATAAACTTTCGTAAACTGTATGGTGCTCCTGATACTTTGACAGAAAAAGAATTTATACGATTCATGACAAACCTTATACCTAATTTCCCTATTACAACAAACGAAACACGAGTGTCTCAAGTGTCAGTTCCACCCACAAATGTTACTGAGACATTTATTAAATTCGTAAAAAGATACGATAGAGAAACCAATCAGTATTTGAGTAACCAAAACATAAACACTACGGCATTAAATATTTTATTTGCCACTTTTGCTGAAAATGCTAAGGGGATTGCAGGAAGACAATTTGTCAACCAGTCATATCTAAGAACTAGAAGACCAAAACCATACAATGATGACTATGATGCTGCTACTATGGATATTTATACTAATAGTCAAGTTCTACCTGTATGTCCAGAATTCTTATGGACAGCAAAAGGAATGCGAGAGTATAAAGTATCGTTAAATACTCGTAGAAAAATAGATACCTACCGCATGACTCAATCTACTATGTGGTTTTTAGTTAAAGAAAATTCACTTCAAGCAAAATTATTTGAAAAATATGGTAGAAGTTACGAAGAAAATATAATTGGTGGTTATTCTGGATCTACCTTTATGTGGATTAATTTTTTCAATCATTTACTTGGTTTTGAATTAGATGACAGTATAAAAAAACAATTATTATTAGCTATAGTTTCAGATTTTGTACCAATGTATCATTCTTTACCTGAAATATTAGTTGTATGGTGTCAAGAAATGGGAATAGAGGAAGGAAGATATACTTTAGATTTATCACCTTCTCAATGGTTGGCAAAATATGTAAATAATCCAGATACTAATTTTGATGAATACAACGATAAAGAAATATACGATAATAATGATAATTTAACTGCTATATATACTAGTAACTTACCAGATCTAATAACTTTTCAAGATGCAGTGGAGACAAGATGTAAGATATTACTAACTGATAATGTACCTGAAGATGATGATAAAAGAATGAGTCCTATTAATGATCAAGATGCTAGTCCTAATGTTAAACAAACTATTACACATCCACCATCAACAGAAGGAGTACAACAGGGAATAGCAGTAGGAGGTAAAAAGAAACGCAAATCTAGAAAAAAAAGATCCAAAGGTAAAAGATCATCTAGAAAAAAAATATCTAAGAAATAAAAAATATAAATTTATATTATAATATGTCTAACTGTATTTTATTTGATGCTGATAATACATTGGTATATATTACACCTTATAGACGTTTACTAGGAGAGTTAAATAGAATTGATATAGATGGTAAGAGAAATAGAGGTACAATTCGTGAATTAGAATTAAATATTAAATTTGTTAGAGAGTTTAAACATTTGTTATTTAAACCTTACATTATTGATACATTAACTTTAATGCAAGATAATAAAGAGGAATTAAATATTGGTGAAATAAATATATTTACTCGCAATACTTCTACTACTATTTTTGATGCTATATGTACAGTTTTAGAAGAAGACTATCAATTTAAATTTAATAAACTGATTCAACCATCACCTCAAAAAAGTGGCGGTGCATCACAACAAGATTCTGATCTTATAAAAGCATATATTCCAGTTGCACAAAGAGTTCTTAGTGGTGAATTATATCCTGAATGTTTCAGTAACATTTATGGTGGTAGTGATCCTGAAAATACTGATGATTTTAGATTACTATTATTTAAAGAAAAAGGTGACGAAGGTAATTTTAAATCAGTACCTAATTACATTGATGTATGTGATAAACAAGGACTAAATCTTAGAAATTTTATATTATTTGATGATGATATGAATCATGTTGCGATAAATAATAGTGATCCAACAAATTTATTTAAAACAGGAAGTGACAGAATTATTTTAAAGTCAGTATTTAAATATTGGGGTGTTAAAACTTTCCAATTACCAAAAGTTCACACAATGATATCAAATTTCTTAACACAAAATGGTATTACTATTAAACAAGCTACTACAGCAATGAATAAATGGGGTAGTGAAGTAAAACAATGGAAGAGTGAGCGAATGAGAACTGAGGCATACATGTGTGAAAAACCTAGAGATTATTTAGATATATTAAATTGGAGTTATTTAAAAGAAAAGCCACCACCACCACCATCACCACCACCACCATCACCACCACCTCAAGCCAATATTAGTGCACGTGGTGGAAGGAAAAAAAAGACTACAATAAAAAAATATAAAAAAAATAAAAAGAGGAGAAAAACTAAAAAACGTCGCTGTTAATATTATAATATTAATTTTAAAATATTATAATAATCTTAATTATCGTCTTACACGGTTAATGGCTGTGAATGATCCATTATTAGCACCACCATATGAATAATCATATCCAGCATTTTTTCTCCAACCTGCTAAAGGAAGTGGTGCTTTACTACCACCAACTGTAAAAGTGTATCCACGATTAGAAGCGCGCTCTTTTAAATATCTAGTGTAATTTGATGAATCATATACATATTTTACATTGCATGTAGAAGGTGGAATTTCATTTCCATTAGGACAACCTTCTTTTGCATCAGCACAATCACGTTTAGATTGACCCCCATCCTTAGTAGTCATTTTATTTGATCCTGGGTTACCACTACCAATCATATCAGGTCCTCCACATGAATAATTTTTTCTACTCATTAAATCGCCTGCATTCATTACAGCGCGGAAACTACGTTGATTAATACATTTATTTCCTCCTTGTAATGCTTGTTCAGCATAATAAGAATTACCGCCATTCCATACTTGTCTTAAAATCTGTCTAGTAGTTGCTCTCTCTTGAGAACCAACAGTAGGGTAAGATTTTTTAACCGAAGCACCTTTAATATTAGGGTATTTACCTCTTAAAACATCGTTGTTCATATTTATATAATTACATGATAAAAAATATATTTCTCTAAATATATATAAATTTATTCTTTAGTAATTAATCTTGGAGCAACATTCATTGTAATTAATTCTTGAAATAGTAACTTACAAGAATATGGTAGTTTAACACGAGCAAAATCCTTTCTATTATCGCATGTGCGACAGTAATGAATATGAGTTTTATTATTAAATGCTGCTATCATTCCACATTTGCAACACGCATTAACCTCAAATTTATCTGAAGCATCATATACTCTCCCTTTTGTAAATCTGGATGCCCCATGTGATATCATACAATCACGTTCCATCTCACCAAATCTTAAACCTCCATCCCTAGATCTACCTTCCGCAGGCTGTCTTGTAAGATTGACCATAGGTCCAATAGATCTACTATGAGCTTTATCATTAACCATATGTTTCAAACGTTGATAGAAACAAGGTCCCATAAATATGGATGTTTCAATTTGTTCACCAGTCAATCCATTGTACAATAATTCATTTCCATGACATTGAAATTTATTTTTAGTCAATTCCTTGCTAATATCTTTAATATCTAGTTCTACAAAACTAGTACCATCACCAAATAATCCCAACTCTAATAGCACTTTACCTAAAAGTGTTTCTTTTAATTGAGCAATTGTCATACGAGATGGAATTGCATGTGGATTGATAATAATATCTGGTTTTAAACCATCTTTGGTAAAAGGCATATTGCATTCTGGTATAATATTTCCTATTGTTCCCTTCTGTCCGTGCCTAGATGAAAATTTATCTCCAATTACAGGTTGTCGTAGTGTTCTAGTTCTAACTTTACAAAAGTTATAACCATCTCCATTTCGTTCAATATAATTTTTATCTACATAAGTGTCTTCATGAGTTCTAAATGTTCTACTTTGATCTTCATATTTAATCACCTTAGTATGATCATTACGCGCTTCCTTAATAGGAATCATCTTAGCAATGATTATATCTCTATTTTCAATCAATTCATTTTCGTTCATTACGCCCTGTGAGTTAATTTTATCATAATTACCAAACTTCATTCCTTTCGTTTTGGTAGGATCAGGGCGACAACGAATTTCTTCATCTCCATGAATCTTTTTATCTTCATCCTTTTCTGTATGATAGATTGTAGCTTGAAATAATCCTCTATCAAGTGATCCTTGATTAAATAGAATACTATCCTCTTGATTGTATCCAGAGTGAGTCATAATAGCTACTATTACAGGCATACCTGATGGTATATCATTAAGTTTGATCATATTCATAACTCTTGTATCTACTAAAGGTCTACCTGGATATGATAACACATAAGCTGTTTTATCCATTCGCTGATCATAATTAGTTACATATACTCCCATTGCTTGTTTACCCATAGCACACTGATAAGTGTTTCTAGGAGACTGGTTATGCTCTGGAAACGGAATACAACTAGCAAGAATACCAAAGATTGTACTAGGATGAATCTCACAATGTGTATATTTATATAATGTTGGATCTTGAGTAGACAATTTATTAGGAGTCATTGATATTAAACTGAAGTTTTGTTCTAACGGATCTATGTATTCTATAACAGAATTATCCATTTTGATATTTGTAAGTAGATCACACCAAGACAAATTATTAGCTCTGATTTGTTTAATAGTATCATTAGTAATTATTAATTTATTACCAGGAGATACACGCAAAACTGGTCTAGTAAGTCTACCAGCATCATTACATACTTTAATCTCCTTATTTTTATAATCAAATATTACTGAGGTATAAATATTCATAATACCAGCATATTTCTTCTTTTTCAAATTATTAAATAAATCAATTGGGTCTTTTGCTATACCAATCCAAGCACCATTAATAAATACTTTCACTCCATTTGATGTTTCTACAGGTGAAAGAGATTCAATAGGAGTAATTTCATCTTCTACATAATCATATAAACCAGAGCTGCTACTAGGTATTGTGATATGAGACATATAACTGAGATTCTTTACTACACCTACTGACTGACCTTCAGGAGTCTCTGCTGGACATAAGAAACCCCAGGTTGTAGAATGTAATTTGCGAGGAGGAATCAATTTACCACTTTTATCTATTGGAGTATTTACTCTTCTTAGATGACTTAAACTGGAAATATATGTTAATCTGTTAAGTACTTGAGCCACACCAACTTTATTACTATTAGTATGTTTAATACCAAAATCGCCTGTAGCAAGTGCTCTTTTAAGACCATTCTCAATTGTAGTTGACTTAACAATTTTATAAATATTTGTTAGATTGATAATACTTTTATAATCTTCAGTGGATTTCCAAGAACCATTATTTATCTCGCGAACTATTTGCTTATTCATATCTTTAACAAGCTTATTAAAGTAATTTCTGAACAGATTATTTAATAATATACCACATGTATCAATACGTTTGTTAACATATGAATCTCTATCATCTGTTTTACGCCAACCGAATGAAGTTTGTAATAATAGATTCGTCATATAACCCATGAAATAAATTTTCTGTTGATGATTATGACAATGAGGATATAAATCGTTGTTCAAAACACCTAATGCAAATTCTAACTTTTTTTGTTTACCCTGTTCTGGTGTCATATTAATAGGAGTATACATGACATTGTTTGTAATGTATTTAATTGCATCCTCCTTGGTTATATGTTTATTTGCATCAATAATAGATCCTTTCAATGCATAAAGCATCTTTTTTAATTTGACATCATCTGTATTAAGTAAAACATATGAACAAATTTCTTTATCTGATAATACACCTAGTGCTCTGAATACAATAAATAGTGGCATAGGTTGTTTCATCCTAGGAATTTGAATATATAAACCATATCCAAATCCATTATTTCTACTTGATATGTATATACTAATTTGTTTTGGTGATATCTGTTTAAAATCTGGTACTGATTTAATTTCACTCAACCAAGACCATTTACCTCCCTTTTTATTTTCAAAACAATAAACCTGATTTTCAGCTGCTCGTTCTTGACCTAACACTGTCTTTTCTGATCCATTAATAATGAAATATCCTCCAGCATCAAATGCACATTCTCCAGTAACATTATTACTTACATGATTGTATTGTTTTAATACGCATACATCAGACTTTAACATAATTGGTAATTTACCAATATGAATCCCATCTAATGATCTCATCATCGTTTGACAATTATCTAGATTAGGTCCTGTTCTAATAATATATTTAATATGTAAATCTACTGTCATAGCAGAAGCATATGTAAAATTTCTCAGTCTAGCTTGATTTGGAAACATACGTTTTGTTGCTCCATTATTTTCATGAATCTGAGGTCGTGTGATTACAAAATTATTAAATGTAATATTAATTTCTAATGAATATTTTCCACTCTCCTTGTCTAAATCATTTTCTGATTTTATCACCACAGGATTGAACATATCAATAGTTTTCTGAATTTGATGTGTAACAAAATCATTATAAGATTCCAATTGGTGTCTTACTAACTGTGATAAATGACAATCCTTAAAATATGTTTCTACTATATCCCATGGGGCTTCAGTATATGAATTTAATAGTTTTTCTTTGGTTGTATCTTTGGATGATTGCATAGGAAACTTGGTAGAGGGCATCTAATTAATTTATACTTCAATTATCTTTAAATATTTTTTGTAAATAATAATAACACATTATTGTATAATGCCAAAAAAAACATCAAATAATGATTCACCTAAAAATACAAAACTTAATAAAACAGCAAAAAATAATAAGTCCAAAAAAAATAATAGTAATAATATTATTATTCATATCAATGAAAAGAAAGACAATAGTGATTTACCTAACTTAGATACTTCTAAAGAAATTAATAATATCAAACGTAAAAAAGAACTTGAAATTCTCAAAGGTTTACTTCTCCCAGTTAATTTAGAAAAAACATCCGACCCAAAACCTGAATCTGAACCAGAACCTGAACCAGAACCTGAACCAGAACCTGAACCAGAACCTGATAAAGATATTAACGAATCCAATAATAATTTAAACAAAAAAGACAATAATAATTTAGTACTTATGAATAAAGATAATAAATCATCTAATAATAAAAAAGATAATGAATTTACAAAAGTCCTTCTAGATATTATAGATGAATTAGATAAATTAAATACTAAAAATAATGCTACAATCAATAATAAATCCACCTCAACTAACGATAAATCAATAAAACCTTTTGTGGATCTTATTGATCAAGATTATAATAAAAAACATTCTAATATGTTCTCTAGTTGGAACTCTACCAAAAATAATACTTTCTATAATCCTATGAATAAATATCCTCGCGGATTATTTGATAAACCTATATTGCGTAGAAATAATTTAATTGAACCAGTTATTAAACAACCATCATTACCTATTGAAAATATTATTATTGAAGCAGATATTACAAATCTTACTGATCTAATTAATCTTACGGTTGAATATCCTCTTATGAGCAATGTTAAATATAATATCAATATGAAAGCAATACACAATATTAAAGATGAATTACAATTACTGGATAATATGATTGGTATGCACTCTTTAAAAGATAGTATTTGTGATCAGATTATTTACTTTATACAAGATTTACATAACAAATCTCCTAATAATGAAGATTTTATGCATACTGTGATATATGGACCTCCTGGTACAGGTAAAACTGAAACCGCCAAAATTATGGGTAAAATTTTTAGTAAAATGGGTATTTTAAAAAAAGGTACATTTAAAAAAGCTACCCGCTCTGATTTAGTAGCAGGCTATTTAGGACAAACATCTTTAAAAACTAGAGATTTGATAAAAGAATGTTTAGGTGGAGTATTATTTATTGACGAAGCATATGCTTTAGGTAACTCTGAAAAACGTGACTCTTTTGCCAAAGAGGCTATTGATACCTTATGTGAAGGATTAAGTGATCATAAAAAGGATTTAATGGTTATAATTGCTGGATACGAAGAAGAATTAAAAAATTGTTTTTTTAATTATAACCCAGGTTTAGAATCACGATTTACTTGGAGATTTAAAACTGATGACTATAAATCTAATGAGCTTATGTTAATTTTCAAAAAGAAGGTTCTTGACTCTAATTGGAGTTTAGAAAAAGATAGTACTCTTAAACAACAATGGTTTGAAGATAAAATGGATTATTTCAAATATTATGGACGTGATATGGAAACCTTATTTTCTAAATGTAAAATTGCTCACAGTAGACGAGTATTTTGTAAACCTGAAAAATTCAAAACAGTATTAAATACAGTTGATTTAGATAAAGGTTTCACAATTTATTTAGATAACGATGAAGTAAAACAACGGAAACAATCAATTAATCCTTCAATATATTCTATGTATTGTTAATATATACATGAGTGATTTATACGCCCAATTATTTTCACCTTTAGGTAAAGAATATTGTGATTATTTCAAATATCTTATGATTATTTCATTTATTATGTTAATTGGAACTATTTTAGGATGTTTATATGATGCTTTTAGTAAAAAACCCTTATTTGGAATGCAACAATACTTATTTAGCATTTTAAACTCTGGAGTTATATACTTCGTAAATAGATTGATGTTTTCTATCTGTGTTAATTAGTTTTAATATATAATACTTTTTTTTATTCTATATTAAAGAATGCCTGCAATTAAATCAATTCAGATAAATCCTGCATTATTAAATATCTCTAGTAGCAAATCACAAACTCGTAAAAATCGCAAGAGGAGAGAGAGAAAGAAAAAACATAAACCTCATATAAAACCTAATACATTAAAGAAGGCTTTACTTAGACGTATCAAGGAACATTCAAGTAAAGAAAAAAAACTTTCAGGTGGAGAAAAAAACAATAAAGATAGTTCTGGAGACAATGATTTTAACAGTGATTTTACAAAACATCTTGAATATTTATCTAATTTAAGCGTACAACATAGACATAATAAGAAGAAACGTAATAAAACACTTAAAACTCATTCCAATACTAGTCCAGATATTCATACTGATATACCAAAAGAATTACAAGATCCTATTATTACTAGTAAATCATCGTCTATAATTAATAATAACGAACCAATTATAAAACTTAACCCAAAACCTACTATTAATAACAATATTGATATTAAACCTGATATTAAACCTGATATTAAACCTGATATTAAACCTGATATTAAACCTGATATTACAGTTCCATCTAATATTAAAATTAATACTTCTACACCATCTAACAATACAGATAGTTATCCTATTAAAAAAGACCCACCATACTCATGTTTAAAAGGTGGTAATAAACCTACATACAGAGAATGGAAACGATTAACTCAGAAAAATAGCGAATCTCTTTCTAATTCCAGTTCAGATTCTGATAAACCAACTGTTAAACTTAATGAATTGAGAGAAAGAATTAATAGTAATTCTAATAAAACGGTTCAGAAACCTAAACGAACATATAAAAAACGCACTATAAGACGTAAATATAAATTTGGTAAAAATAATAATAAAATTAGTGTTTTAGTTAAAAATAATAAAACTCGCAAATTAGTACAACGAGAGGTTGAATTATTACGAGTAGCCCCTATTAGAGAAGTAAAAGAATATTTAAAAAAACATTACTTATATAAATCAGGTAGTAATGCACCTAATGATGTATTAAGAAAAACTTACATGGACGCTCATTTATCAGGAGAAATAAATAATAAATCAACTGAAAACCTACTACATAATTTTGTAAATAATTAATATATTCACTGTTTTATTTAATTTTTATAATATTAACTAAAACAATTAAAGAAATATTACCATAATAAGTAACATGACTCTAATTAAAGACTATTTTGAACAGACTATAGAATGGAAAAATAAGAAAGGTGAAAAAACATTAATTTTTATACAGGTTGGGGCTTTTTATGAAGTTTATGGTTTAAAAGATAAAAATACCGGTGATATTACTGGTAGTGATATTGAACCCTTCTCTCAATTCTGTGATCTGAATATTTCAGATAAAAGAATATGTGTTGGAAAGAGAGGTGTTGTTATGGCTGGTTTCCGAGATTATAATCTTGAAAAATATTTAAAAAAAACTGTTGACCAAAATTATACAGTTGTGGTTATTTCACAAGACGAAAAGGCTGCTGGTACTAGTAGAAGTATTACTGGTATTTACAGTCCAGGCACTTTCTTTAATAGTGAATCTATTGAAATCACTAATAATAGTGTATGTATATGGTTACAAAAATATAAAGATCAATTGATTGTAGGTATGTCTAATATTGATATATTTACAGGAAAATCATATATGTTTGAATATCAAGATGTATTTTCAAAACATTGTACTTCCTATGATGAACTTGAGCGTTTCATATCTATTTATAATCCTTCAGAAGTTATATTGATTCATAATATTGAAGATAGATTAATTAATAATATTATTAATTTTGCTTCTATTAAAACTGATTGTATACATAAAATCAATATTAATAATGATGACTCTCTATCAGAAAAAGCTAATAATTGTGAAAAACAGATTTATCAGAAGAAAATCATTGAAAAATTCTATAGTGGTACAGAGATTACACAAGATTTCAATTTTTATAATTATCCTATTGCTACTCAATCTCTATGTTTCTTATTAGAATTTATATATGAACATAATCCAGATCTTGTTCATAAGATATCGTTACCTATATTTGAAAATTGTAACAATAGATTAATTCTTGGCAATCATTCACTCAAACAGTTAAATATTATTAATTCAGGTGAAGGGAAAGGTAAAGTAGCTTCTGTTTCTACTTACATTAATTTATGTGTTACATCCATGGGAAGACGTAAATTAAATCAAATTTTGGTAGCCCCTACATTTGATTCGGATTTTCTACAAAAAGAATATGACCAATGCGAATATTTATGTGATAATAGTGATACTAAAGAACATATAAGATCCTCTCTTAAATCAATGAAAGATCTTGAAAAATTAAACAGAAAGCTCATTCTTAAACGCATCACTCCATCTGACTTATATTATTTGCATAATAATATCGTTTCATCCCATGGCTTATTTCAATGGTTATATGAAATGACCAGTATGACAGAATATATTGAATCGTATATTAATCATGACAAATTTATTGACTCGCAAAAAATTGTTGACACTATCTCAACAAAATTAAAATTATCTGAATGCTGTGATATTAATAATCTTGATTATGATATAAATTTTATCAATCCAGGAGTTAATCTTGAATATGATAATTTAATTACTGAATACAAAGACTCACTCATATTACTTGAAACTATTACACAATGGTTAAACTCTATTGTTGTACCTTATGAAAAAAATAGCCGATCTAAAACAAAAGAATTCGTCAAAATATATCAAACTGAAAAACTTGGTTATAGTATTATATCTACTAAACGTAGAGCAGTTATTTTGAAAGAACAACTAAAAAAACTACCTCATTCTAGTATTAAACTTCAATATAAAAGTTGGACTGGAGAAACAAAATCCATTGATTTTGATCATTCTTTATTAGAATATAGTAAAAGTACTTCTGCTAATTGGTGTATTGAAAGTAAGTATACTAATAAATTATGTAAAAATATACGAACTTCACACAAAGATGTGTCTACAAAACTAGAATCAATTTATACAGGTATTGTTAATGAACTTATAAATTTTTCTGATAATTTAAATGAGGTTATATCCTTTGTTGCTATTATTGATACTATTAGTACAAAAGCCCATATTGCTACTAAATATAATCTCTCAAAACCTGTTATTGATTCTAGTAAAGAATCATCTTTTATTAATGTACAAGGTCTACGACATATTTTAATAGAAGCTATTTTAGAGGATGAACTTTATGTTACTAATGATATTACACTTGATAATCAACAGTTAGGTATATTATTATATGGTACTAATGCTGTTGGAAAGAGCAGCTTTATTAAATCTATTGGTATAGCTGTTATTATGGCTCAGTCTGGATTTTTTGTACCATGTTCACATTTTTCTTATCAACCTTATAAAACATTATTTACACGAATTATTGGTAATGACGATATTTTCAAATCGTTATCTACATATGCTGTTGAAATGTTAGAGCTTAAAACAATCATTGAAAAAGCTGATCAATATAGTCTTATATTGGGAGATGAATTATGTCATGGAACTGAAACCACATCAGCAAAAAGTATAGTTGTAGAGAGTATTAATACATTTTACAATAGAAACTGTAATTATATTTTCGCTACACATTATCATGAAATTACAAAATGGGAAGAAATTACCGGTAAACCACATTTCTCATTAAAACATATGGCTATTACGTATAATAAAGAACTTGATTTAATTGTTTATAACCGCAAGATTAAAGACGGTCCAGGAGAAGCTGTTTATGGTTTAGAAGTTTTAAAAGGACTTTCATATCCTTCATGGTTTATTGATAACTGTTATCAATTACGAACAAAATATAATATTGAATCTAAATCTATTTTAGATTTCAAATCTTCTCATTTTAATGCTAAGAAAATTAAAGGTATGTGTCAATTATGTAAAAGCTCGTTTAGTTCTGAAGTACATCATTTACAACACCAAGAAGATGCGGATGATAAAGGGTTTATTGGATCTTTTCATAAAAATCATATAGCGAATTTACTATGTGTTTGCGATTCATGTCACGATAAATTACATAATTCTAAAAATGGTCATAGATGGGAAAAAACGTCTGATGGGTATCAATTGCAAGAAATTTTATAACTATATTATATAGTATGCAAATTGTCATAGGTTTAGTAACATTATTTGTATTATGTGTAGGGATTTTATTGTTTAAACATCTAAAGGAAAATGTTGGTCCACCTCCAAAAGCTTTAACTGAAATTGGTACTTTTTTACTTAGTAATGCTAATTCTATATTATTAGTGTTATTTTTCATTTTTGGTGTGATCATTATTGCATCTTTATATGATTGGAATTTTAATCCTACTGAAGAAAAAACAGTTACTAATGTTGTTACATATGAAAATATGGAGAATAAGAGTGGTAGTCTTTGTTCTTCTTCTAATTCTAAACACGATACAGAGATGAACTGTAATAAATTAACTAAGGATAATTGTAATAGTGTGAATTGCTGCGTTTATACAAGCAACGAAAAATGTGTTTCTGGTAATCAACATGGACCCACATTCTCAACCGATAAAGACGGTAAACACATTAATGTAGATAATTTTTATTATAAAAATAAATGTCATGGAAAATGTTAAATTTAATATATATATAATTTAACATTTATAGGTCACATTTGCGGATAACTTTTTATTTAGATTAATTATATTTATCTATATTATAATGTCGGTCAAGAAATTAAAGTACGTGAATAAAATCACTAACAACACCAAAAATGCTGGCGGTAACAAAAAACAAGGTCTTGCTAGTACCACTAATAAAGGTGTGATGTATGCATCTAGATCTATTAGAAATAAAGCTTATGGTGAAAATAGAAATGTTATTTTCTGTATGAACCAACTTGGTGGTGTAGGTAGACATAAGTCTCAGTTCGTCTCTACAGCTGACGGTGTAAAGGATTGTGTTGAAGGACCTTATGGTATTACGCAACCTGAACCTAAACCTAAACCATGTGAAAATACATGTGTTGATATTATTATAAATTATAATATCGGAAATAATACTTTATTCCAAAATGCAACTGTTATATACGAAGGTTGTTGTTTAAATGGAATTGAAACAAAAACAGTGTCTCCATTAAGTAATCTTATGTATAATAATTTACCTTCTCATCCTAATGCTGATGGTTCATTTGGTATACCATGTATAAAATGTGTTAATAATGAAGTCAAATTCAGATTAATATACAGTACAGGAACACAGCAGGGGGTAGATATAACCTATATTCTAAAAAGTAAGGTTGATTGTTGTCCACCATCAAATTCTGGTTACGAATTAGAAATAATATCTCCAACTACAGGACTAGGAGCATTAGGTGTTATTAGTAATACAGTTGATGCATTTAAATTATATAATGCAAATTATTTATCTTCTATAACAAATAATCTAATATTCTGCAATATAGGTTGTTCTGAGCCTGAACCTGAACCTGAACCTGAACCTGAACCTGAACCTGAACCTGAACCTGAACCTGAAAAAAAATGTTACCAAATTAGATATAGTTGGGTAAAACCATCTACAGCAACAACTCCACCAAATATTACATTAACATATAAGGATTGTGATGACGAATGTACTAAAAACACACAAACTATTCCTGCTAACTATGAAGAGGTAATATGCGTATGTGGAGACACTGAAATTGAGCTATCAATAGTTGTAGCATCACAGGCTGCCCATACTGCTGTTCCTGCTGATTTCAGTAATTTATTAACAGCTTCATCATCAGGTGGTAATTACATACTAAAATTTCCAGTTGGTCCTTCATTAGTTACTGGAACAATAAAATATAATAATCCCTTAGCATTTGGAAAATTTACAATACATAACATTATAGAATTTGATAATAGTCAAGACTGTTTTGCTAGTACTAAACGATTAAATGACTGGTTAGTGGAAAAAAATAATCCTTCACTTTGTCATCGCATTGACTTAGACCATCATAACTTTTCTTCTACTATAAGTAATAAGACTATAAAGGATATTAGATTTTCAAATTGTAATCAGTCATCATATTTTATTGATGACGATTCGGATCAAAATTATCGTAAATATAATTTTCCTATTGACACTTTACCTGCAGGCACTACCATAAATGCATTCCCCAAAATTACATTAAATTGTTGTAATGAAGTGGCTAATTGGGATTATTTTACTTTAACTAGTTCTATAGGTGTTCCCGAAAATTTTGCAATGAAATGGATTGTAGCAATTGATGATCAACCAAATACTGGTAATGCAACACGAAAATTTTTTGGATATTACCGTGATGTAAAAGAACTTGGATTAATTGTATCTAACCCATCATCTTTAGATACATACTGGAGTTGGGTTAATTGTAAAATAGATATAAATGGTAATCTTGAAAGAACATCAACTGGATCTATTAAAGTTTATTCAATGTTTGGTGTTTGGCAGAATCATACTTTAAATCCTCCAACCTATATAGGTGTATTTGATCTTGATACTAGTGGTAATCCTACTGGACCAACATTTAATGGTACTCGTGTTACAGCTAGTAGTACAAAACTAGTTACTCCTCTCGCACCTATTATAACGTTAAGTGGATGTACAGAACCATGCGTTGGATGTTTAGAAGTTAAGCTTTCTTGGCACCCGTCATCAGCCCCCCTTGGAGGTGTTGATTATAAATGGAGCAGTTGTGGAGGATCACTATTTGATAGTAGTGGTACTTTAGGACCAAATTCAACAGCACATATATGTATAGATTGTAATTCTCAAATTCAATTTGATAATTCGCCAAATAATACCACTCCTATTATAAGCTACTTAAATCAATCTGGAACTTTTACAGATCAATCGGGTAATATATTAAATTGGAAAGTGCCTGATGGCACACCAGGAAATGAGATTGTGGGTATTTGTGCTGAGCCAGAGCCTGAACCTGAGCCTGAACCTGAACCAGAGCCTGAACCTGAACCAGAGCCTGAACCAGAGCCTGAACCAGAGCCTGAACCAGAACCAGAACCTGAACCTGAACCTGAACCTGAACCTGAACCTGAACCTGAACCAGAGCCTGAACCAGAGCCTGAACCAGAGCCTGAACCAGAACCAGAACCTGAACCTGAACCTGAACCTGAACCTGAACCTGAAACTGAACCTTGTATTGGTTGTAGAGATTTAAAACTAGAATTTTCTAATAATGGTGGCGGCTTTGGGGGGCCACCAGCAATTCCATCAACACATGGTTATTATCAAATTAACTGTTTTAAATATTATTGTTGTGATGAATTAAATGCAAATACTCCTCAACAAAAGATAATCCTACCACCAACACCACAGAACGCACCTAGCCAAGCATTGTACCCATATATTATTCTTCCTTGTGTTGATTGTAATGATGGAAAAAATATTAATGGTACAACTAATTACTCGTTTTTTGAGTTTGATCTTATAAGCGCACCAGGTACTTTTTATAAAGTATACCATAAATCTGTTAATGGTATTTTGGAAACCACAGACTGTTGTGATTATACTCGTAGAACCTTTCCTCCTGTCATCACCGTTCCTTCTTTGGGGGTAAATCCACTTAGTTTACCAGGTAACTGGTCTATTCCTCTTTTTTACTCATATGAGTTACAACCTACGAAAGATCCTGAGAATTGTCCTTGTCTACCATGTGACAATTGTCAACAACTAGAAATGATTTTTTCACCACAAGTCACCAATTTAAGTGGAGTAACGAGTCAACCACTTAATTTACCTAAGGTAGCTTTAATGTCTGGATATAACGATTGTGATGGTAATTTTTATGGTACCGAGAATCTTACTAAAACCGGTGTACCTACTAATGAATTATATACACATCCATACTTTTTCTCTACTTCTGCAACTACATTAACTAATAGCGGAGATCCCGGATGGTTAGGAAAAACTTCTACGACATCGCCACCAATTCAGAATGATCCATACATCCCAGCCACATCTCAGTCTTGGGATTCAAGTTGGATGGTAGTAATGAATCCAGGCGATCCACCATCTACTAACAATATAACTTATACAAAAAATCCTTGCATATGTAGAACATGTTCTGATGCAGATGTATTAAACTGGTTGACCAACCCAGGTTGGCTTGGTACATCTTCGGCATCAAAAGCTGGTTGGGGGTATGATTCTGCACCAACTACTGGTTCACCTATTACTAAATCACAACATATATACACATCTAACGCACCACTTGTAACCACTAAAATAGATGAACTCTCATATTGGAGAGTTTTTGGTACTCATCATAGTATTCCTTGTTGGTTAAATGAAGATCTTGGTCCATTAACTATGTTAGGTCATTTTGATCAAAATATGTTTGTCAAAAATGGTAATGGTGTATATCAACCGTTATATCATCTTAGAACTGAGCACAAATCTAATTCTAGTTCAACTGGTTATCATGCCAAATATTATACTTATTATAAGACCCAATCATCTATAACTATATACACAGAAAAAACACTATCTTTTTATTATGATGCTAATACTGGACCTTCATATGGTGCTAGAGGTACTCCTAGAAACTCTTTTATGAAACCATATGATGATGTAACTGGGAATCCAATACCTAATACCTGTCCAACAAATGCTGTAGTCTCGCAGGGAATTAGTTATAATGGTAACGATTATGGTTGGGTACCAACATATAATATAAATCCTATAAACCAAGTAGATATTGGTAATGTTCCAACAAATAATTATCCGTCAGCTATGGTTTATAGTATAGATAAAAATAACGGTGGAGGTTATTCATGGCAACCAAATGGAAGTAGTAGAATGTATGGTACAGGTAGTACATTGTCTGGTACCGATCTTGGTACGGGTATAACTACTACATTCCCCAGTTTTGGTTCTTGTACAACATCATCATCGTCATCATCATTAGCGAATATAAATAATATTTCTGATGATACTAATCATCATGAAAATATTACGATTAAAGTAATATTAGCAAAAAACCACAAATGTTTTAATGATGGAATGAAAAATTACAAAAATATGGATCAAACAGAACTTATTGATCTTATAGGATCTAATGATGATATCATTGAAGCAAATAAATTATTCTATGGAGATAATGATACCGAACCTACTATAGATCATTTAGAACAAGCTAATTGGAAATTATTTAGTTGGTATGGAGGACAGTTACATGATATGACTGTAAAACTAGACTCTGGGGTAAATTTACATAATGGACTTTCTGTACAAAGTGCTTCACTTCAACCACCAAATAGAAAAAGTACTTGGAAGTTAAATAATGGAACTATATCTCCGGCTATAGGTGGAGAGAACGAAGATAAATTATTCCCTATTCAATTAGCTGTGAGTAAAGATGGTAGACCTATCATATTTGGTGATGTAGTACAAATTGAGAACGGTGCAGAAATCATCCAACCACTTTCTACTTCGGGACAAGTGATGAATGAATATGATAATGTATGTATTAAGTCAAGGAGTATAGGTATTACACACCCAAGTAATGATATTACTTGGAGGTTTAAAATTAATGGAGATCCTCAAGATCCTAAAGAGCTAGCAATACAACAAAAATATGGTAAATTATTCTTTTTACATACCAGTACCGAAGAAAGTCGCTGGGAAATTCCAACAAATAATGAGTCAATAGATCCATTTCATCAATCATGGAAAGATCAATATGGTACTCCTAGATCTATTAATATACCTAGTGATTCCTCTGGAAAATCAATATGTGATATTATATCTTTAACGCTTGATGTTAATGGTGAACTCATTTGGGCTGCTTCAGATAATGTGAATAATAGAAATAAAGATGAGTATGAAGTTGATGGTGATGCTAATAGTGAGAAGCTTGAATTTGGGGGTAATGACAATAAGTTTATGAAACTTCAACCAATGATATGCTTTTTAAAACATACTTATCAAAGTGATTCGTCTAAACCAGAATGGATAACGCAAACATATGATTCTACATTTTCTTTAGTATTCAGACATACATATGAACGCGAAAATTGGACAGATATAACTGAATCTGAAGAAACATATGGAGATTTATATAAAAATTCAACTACTGGACCTAGAGAATTATGTACTAACCAAAATATAATCATTTCAGTAGAATGTGAACCAGAGCCTGAACCAGAACCTGAACCAGAGCCTGAACCAGAGCCTGAACCTGAACCAGAACCAGAGCCATGTAATTGTGTTGATATAGATATACCTCTAAATATGCCTATAAACATTAAAACAATTATTTATACATGTTGTTTAGGTGGAAGTAAAACGATAAATTTAGATACAACCTTGGTAGGTAACTACATACAACCATTATATTGTGTAGATTGTCAAAATGGAAGAGTTACAATTACAATTGTAGATACTGATGATAATACTGGTACTTGTGTTTTTGATGAGTTTGATTGTTGTGACAATGCCGTCTTTCCTAGAAAAACATACGTGGATTTCCCGGACGGCTTCAATCCGTTTAAAAGTGTGATTATATATCAAAAAGATAATAGTAATTGTAGTTTTTGTGAACCAGAGCCTGAACCAGAACCAGAACCAGAACCTGAACCAGAACCTGAGCCAGAACCAGAGCCAGAGCCTGAGCCTGAACCTGAGCCAGAGCCTGAACCTGAGCCAGAACCAGAACCAGATCCTTGTCCTGAGTGTCTTAAGGTAACAATAGAATGGGGAGGTGACCCGATGCCTCCTGCTTCTAGTGAAATATATTATTTAAAATATAAAAAATGTGATGTAGAAAATGAATGGAGTGATTATATAAGAGTAAGTGATAATAGTGATGTAACGGATTACAAATGTATAAAAACTAATACTACTGGTGGAAATATCCAAATATATAAACAGATTGATAACAATGAACCCACTTTAGTAGGAGATAATTTACAGGTATCATGTATAGGGAGTAAAATTACATATGTAGTTCAAACAAATGAGAGGTTTATTAAAATTACAGGTATAGAAGGTGATTGTCCTCTATCAGAACCAGAGCCTGAACCAGAGCCTGAACCTGAACCTGAACCTGAACCTGAACCTGAACCTGAACCTGAACCTGAACCAGAGCCTGAACCAGAGCCTGAACCTGAACCTGAACCAGAGCCAGAGCCTGAACCAGAACCTGATGATAAAGAAACTTGGGGTATTAGATTAAGGAAAGATCCATCCCTATCATCAAATCATTATCCAAACGGTATTACTTATGTTGAAGTATGTAGTAGTATAGATGAAACTAAAAAAATGGGAGAGCAAACCCTATACTTTTCAAATTATGATCATGATGATCAGAACTTAAATCTCGCGTTGCTTGATACAAATAACGGTTTCACTCAATGGCCTGGTGCTACTGGTGCCGGAATAAGTATCACTCCACCAGGACAACCAGCACAGGGCAATAATACCGCTCTGTCATGGACGACAGCTTCGGGTATTGCACTAACTGATGCATTTTGGACGACTATATTTGCACTTGGTGGAACAGGGTATAAAATAAATATAGGTAATGTAAATAATAAGCATAAATACAACACTTCAGATGATATACTTAATATGAAATTATATAATGATACTGACTAATTAATAATTATTTAATTAATTTTTATAATAATTTTAAAATCTATCAAATTATTATAATGCCACGAGATAAAGTATATCAAAAGATATATGTGCGTCTTAATAATGATCCATTAAGTTCTCCGCACTATCTATTTAGCTACACAGAAAACGGTGAGGCATTGAATAATATAGATAAAAATCTCATATTATTCTCAGGTCACAATTATACTTTTATAAGAACAGATAATTCTCATCC
>Ga0206677_10000943_pt1 | contig 27527 bp, 38 predicted proteins | sample M130m12015metaG_FD_155475 | JGI IMG/M metagenome (GOLD analysis project Ga0206677, IMG submission 155475) | Ammonia-oxidizing marine archaeal communities from Monterey Bay, California, United States - M1 30m 12015 | ecosystem: Environmental > Aquatic > Marine > Intertidal zone | place: USA...
GGAGGCGTATCTGAACGCGACGACGCCCGAAAAGAAAACAAACGGCTTGCGGACGTCGGCAAGCGAGTCGTATCTGAACGCGACGACGCCCGAAAAGAAAACAAACGGCTTGCGGACGTCGGCAAGCGAGTCGTATCTGAACGCGACGACGCCCGAAAAGAAAACCAACGGCTTGCGGACGTTGGCAAGCGAGTCGCAGCCGAACGCGACGACGCCCGAAAAGAAATCCAACGACTTGCGGACGTTGGCAAGCGAGTCGCCGCCGAAAAGAAAAAACAGAGGGATCTGCTGCAATTGGATCAATCCATAAGAGCCAAAGATCTAGTTAAAATGAAGGCAAGACTAGCTAAAATACAAGCCGCTGAAATCGCCAGAGTCAACGCCGCTCAAGCCAAAGCCGCTGAAGAAGAGCGAGTCGTAGCCGCCGAAGAAGAACGAAATGAACAAAAAATAGAATTATATCAAAGAGAAACGAAGGAAGATGGTACACCACCAAGCTCACCAAGCTCGCCAAGATCGCCAAGTACGCCGAGTTCAAAAGGGTTGCTTTTGACACCACCATTGGCAAATTCTCCGTCAGACACACCACCCGCCTCACCCACCTCGACTCAAAAATTTTTATCAAACCTACCGCCTGAGATTCCAAACATCGACTCATCGCCACTGTCAGACGACCTTCAAGACGTATACGCGTCGGAACTAGCAAGAGCTGAAGCCAAAAAGAAAGCCGATTCTGCTGGCGAAACGAAAGCCGAAACTCCTGCTGGCGAATCGGAGACAGACGTACAAGATAAGATCTACATAATTAACCAACAAGACTTTAAGAATAGTGCGAGGGAAATAGCTGCCAAAAACATTTCAAAAAATGAAAAACAAACTGAACTCAGAAATCTTACACTTGAATTCCTCAGAAAAAATGGACGTGATAGAATTAAAAAGTTGAAAATTACACTCAGTAAAGATATTGACAATATTGCCGATTACACAATTTTCCGGACTGTTAATATGGGAGATAACATTTATCTAAAAGTCAATAAATCGGTTATCAACAAAAATTATATCGTCATAGACTCTGTCAAAACTAAGAGGGTTAGAGTCTCAAATTCTACCATTTCACGAAAAAAACAAAGGACAAATTACAGAGCCTTTGGCGAGTACCAATCTCCGTTGGGCACCAGTAAAATACAACTAAGATTTTAATTTAAATACTCTGCAGTCTTTTCCATTTCTCTTCCAGACCCCTCAGTATTGTTTCTTTGTCCAGTACCGATGTCGCCTCTCTGATCCAAGGTTTGTAGTGCTGCCTGCAGAGGTAGATGGATTCCCCACTGGAGACAACAATGGGTTCACCCAGATGGCGCTTGTCGCCGCACCTGGCACACTGTATGTCACCCACTCGTTTCCCGTCCTGGATGCAGCACCCGCAGAACATGCCGTTGTACATTTGTTTGGGGTCGTACTTCATAAAACTGCCGCACTGCGGGCAGACTGTGTACAGATCTCCGTAGAATTGCAGGATGTTTCCCAGCAGAGGTATTTCTAGCAGTTCCGTCGATGCGCACAGTTTGTTGTTGACGTTTTTTCTGTGCTCTTTGGCGCATCTTTTCGTTTCTCTTGTTTCCGTGACGTCGGCTGCTTCAAACTCCGCGTTGTTTTCTCTTTTTTTGTCTATTTTGTCGCACCTCCTGCCACAGTGCATTTTGCCGGTTTGTGAGTTGATGAGTACTTTGGAGTGTCCGTACGCAAACAGATTGATTGGTTTTTTTCTCATGTGCACCACAAACCCTTTGAACTTTTTGCACTGGGTACAGACGAGAGATTTTCCCATCTCCGGCGAAGGGTCACCGTCCGGCACGTTGTGCCTTTGTCGAAGCGCTCTGATTTGTTCCACCACCACGTGTACCGGCAACGTGAACATTCGGATGTTGTTGTGTTTGTCGTAGGCTATTGACAGGCACCTCATCCCCATGCTCACGTGTGGCGGTAGATCTTGTATGAATTTTCGCAGGGTCAGTTTGATGCCGTCCTTTTCCATTTGTACCTGAATGTTGACAATTTTGTCGCAGGTGGTCTGGTCCGCTCCGAAGCAGGTTAACCACTGAAAGGGTATGTTGCCCCTGGGCACTCGGAGGAGCATCTCGTAAAACATATCAATGTACTCCTGCACGATGTTGGTATCCGTCACGTGATTTATGTCGTCCGCTCTTTCAAACTCCTGCATGACAAAATGTACAAACGGATGTTTGACCGGTCTGTACAGATTTGTCTGTGATTTGTTGACTGTCAAGAGTGTGGACTCGGCACCTTCGAACTGCATGTCGTTGCTGGTCAGTCTGACGTTGTTCATGGCGGTCGTGACCGTTTCTTCAAATTGAGCCCAGTTGTACCGACGAATCAGTTCCATTCGCAGTGCGGGCAGACATTTTGCCGCAAACACCAAGTACTCCTTGATCGTAAAGAACAGCAACTGTTGGTGATTGTTTTTCATCCACTGCAGAAAGGTATGTTTGTCCAACTTTTCAAAGGTCCGGTGCAACCGTCGACGGGACTCAAACGAAGGACGTTTGACCCCTTTGTACGTGCCCATCAACGAACACTGCAAGCATTTCACAATGAACTCGTACACTTCACCGTGTAGACGAGAGTAGTTGTACACAATGTGTGTCAAACTTCTGATTTGGCACCGTTGCGGGGTGCTCTTGCTGAGGAGATGCACGATGGGTTCCAATTTGCCGTTGTCCGACCAAAACGAACACTGCATGAGTTTGCTGACGTTGTTGGGTATCAATCCGGAATGAAAACATTTGTTGGGCATGAGCAGCTCGATCGGTGCGCCGTTTCCAAGGTCCGTGCACATTGTTTGGTCGTCTTTCAGGTCCGGGTAGTCCAGTATGGGGATGAACATGTCCATGTACAGCGACAGGGCGTACACAATGTGATCGGGTGCATCCTCGCACAAGGCATTTAGTTCGTCCAACACGTACCCCACGGCGTTGTGAATAAGTCCGCCTTCGCCGTCGGTAAAGGTTGAGGTCCTCCGCGGTACTCTGTGTGCGATTTCCGAGAACGAATCCACAAATAAATATTCATGCACCGATCCGACGTAGTGGCACTGCAGCCGTTGCATGATGTCTAAAAATGGGTAGTGCTTGTCGTTGTGCTTGTCGTTGTGGGTTCCGTTGCGCCCGGATTCTCGCCGAGCGTTGACCGAAAAAAAGGATACCGCCATTGTTCGTATGTTTTACGTTTGTTTTTGAGAACGAAACGGTAGTTGTTGCGTTGGTGCAGCACGACCGGATTGCACAATCCCTCCCACGTGTTTTTCTTGCTGAGCAAGCAATCTTCCAGACGATATTCGTTGTCCAAGTCGACAAAATTGTAGTAGTCTTGAATAATGTAGTCCTCTTTCAATCCGTTCCCTGCCGCCCGCGTGGCAATGACTGTTTTGGCAATCTTCAAACGTTTGCACATGATACACGGTTCGCGGTCCAGTGGGTATCGCTTGGTTTGTTGGTAGACGAGTTGCTGCGACGGCAGCAGGAACTCTCTCAACACAAACCCCTCCGCACAGATTTTTAATCCCTCGCATTCCTCTTCGTTGATGCATTTGCGTTGGTCTCCGGAGGCGTCGGTCAAGTACGATTCTTCGTAGGCTCTTGTAACACCCTCTATCGAATCTCGGTACCGGTCGATGTTATCAAACATGTTCATGTCAAAATTTGGAATTGTTTTTTTTTGCAGCAGATTTTGTACAAATGGAAAGTGCCACGGTGATACGTGGTTGTATTCCTTCTCCTGGTTTTGCATGTTGAAAAAGTGCTGTTGCGATACCAGCGTGGATTCGACGTTGAACTTCCCCTTCATGGACATTATAGTGGGTTGGGTGGTGGGTGTCACACGGGCTCTTTTGTTGTTCCGGACAATCACAAACTCGTTCGGTCTTTTTTTATCCTCCGGGGTCAGCGCGGACTCAAACACGTCGTCAAAACTCATTTTTATTCTGTGTAACATACTTTATATACCGTCTCGCCATATTTTATCAAAAATTCATGTCGGGGTTCCGAGGGCAGGCGGGGGTCGTGATGTTTCGGAGTGACTCGTACAACGCCTGAGGGTGCAGCGAGGTCTCCACGTCGGCACCCGCTGCCCTCAGTGCGCCCGCGACGATTTCCGAACAGAACCACCGATCGTTCGTGACTCTGGCTCTGCACACGGGGTTCATAAAGTATCCAACATGGTTGAACCCCTCGCCGACGTGCTCCCTGCAAAACGCCATGGCTTTCTCCACGTTCCATGGACACAGCCGAAAATGCCATTCACTTCTGGAAAATTTTTTGGGTTCGAAAAATACATTTCCATTGTAGTGAATGCTGCAGGACTGACCAATAATTTCATTGTCGTTCGACTGTTCGGCAAAGAGTAGCTCGGTGTGGATCATGGGGCGATCGTTTCCGGACACGTAGGCGGCTGCTCTGTTCAACCAGTGAGTGTTTCGCAACTCCGGGGTGGCTGGCAAAAAACAAATGTACATCTGTAGAGGATCGGGTGGGGTGGTTTGAAACACGGGCATTTTTTTTTAGAATAGAATGTATTTATATAGTCTGTTTTGTTACGTGCTGCCATAAGTCGTATCTCTCTCGGTGGGTTCTCGGCGGGTCCAGCTCAATCAGTTTAATTTCGTCTTTGAGCGTTCGGACAAACGATTTCCAATTGGCTTTGGTGGCGTATCGCAAGATCTTGTTTTTGAGGAGTGCCTGGTGGTAGGTGTACCACAGTGAACAGTCCGATCGAAGTATGTCGGTGTGTGAATTTTTGTCTATGTTAAAATGGTCCCCGATCTCGGTCTTGGACTGGTATTTCAAATTTGGGGAGTACTCGGAGGTGTCGCCGTAGAACTGAAAATATTCACCAAACGCATTGGGACACAGTTTGACGTCGTCGTGCGAGGAATTTGGAAAATCAATAAAGTTTTTGTCGTACAACCGTTGGCGTTCGACACGGGGGACGTCCGGTACACCCAGATCAAAATTGACGTACTTTTGTTCCGACACATTGTTCCATATAAGTCTGGCGTTCATTTGCGAGGCGGTGTGAAAGTAACGGTCGACAATGTTCGAAGTCGGAGGTGCGATTGCAAGGAGATACCCTTTGTCGTCCACGTCGGTCAAAGGGTACGAGACGGTGTACGGTTTCCACGTGTCCGGGTACGTGTCCGGGTACGTGTCCCACCGCGGTCCGTGTGGGTGACCCTGTGCCCGTGCCAACCCCGGGTCTCGATGCACACACGTACAATTCTTGGTCACCACCGACGTCGTCACCGTCTTTTGTTCCAACGACAATATTTTTGCACTCACTTCGGGCAAATCACTGGAAATTTGACGGAGGTGTTCACACATGTCCTCATGCATGGCGGGCGTGTACCCGTGAACACTTGCAATGTTAAATATCTTTTCCATTGCCGCCACCTGAATGGACGGGTCCACCGCGTCCGTGTGTTGCCACTTGTTTTGCCACGGTACGAATTCGTCGACACTGCCGTTGTTTAACAACTCTTGTCCCGCGTTGACCAGTTCCATGTTAACTGTTTGAATCATATTGGCAACCGCACGCACCGTCAGTGTCGGATGCCAACATACACAATTGGAGATGTTTTTTTTCCACGCATCCATTTCCAAATGACCCGGTGGGTATTTATAGTCTTAGGGTCGGTAAAATGTTCAACAACCACAAAAAAACCAACCCGCTGCATTGGTGTGCACTCTTTGTCGTGTCGGCGGCGTTGGTTTCGTGGATGCTCATTGACACCACCCCATCGGTTCAGTACAAACATTCCACCAAGTACCACCCCGCCGCTGTCAAATCACTGAACTTGGACGACGCGTACCGTACCAAGATGCAGGCGGTTGCCCTGCACATGTCCACTTTCTGCGAGCGGGGATCCAACATCGTGTTTGCTCACAACGTCCACTACAAAGGCACGCTGCTCAACGATCACATGTTTCACGTCTGTGGCGGCAGGACGTGGATCAATGCCAGAGTGGTCAAAACAGGCACGGAGCAAATTCGATGCAAGGAGGAGTACGCCAACATGTACAAGTCCAGAGTACAACCGAAACAAATTACTATGCGCGCCGTCAGTGTGGAAACGTGGTCGGAACAGGAAGTGGAGGCGGAAGGAACGGTGTCCTGCAGGTGGATCCACGCGATAGACATTCTGGAAAACAAGTGGCTATAAATAACCGTCACACGCATTGCATATGGCATGGACGACTGGTCAGAATTAAAGTGGAAGGCGGTCAAGGACTACTGCCCCGACAAATACAGAGACACCTGCTATCGGTGCGGGATCAGGTACGACGTTGTAGACAACATTGGACGTTTTCAGTGCAGTTACCATCCGGGCAAGTACGACGGCGAGACCGGTTGGTCGTGCTGTGGTGAAAAAAAACGGAAAGTGCGACACCGAAACTTTCACGGGTTTTTGGACGAAACCCGACTGAACTACAAAGAACGTCACACCGGGTGCACCCCGTGCGACCACAACGACGGTGATCCAGTACATTTGAACGACCACATCGACCTGACTGCCTACCTGGTGCAGTTCAGTGATCAGATGCGATCCGTCGGATCGGTCACGGAAAATTACGTAGTCAAACGATCATAAACGAAGTTTTATTTTATTTTGGAGAATCGCATCAAACAACCTGTAAACAGGCAGGGGGTCATCGTTGTATTTAAAATCAGGTGTTTCATTCCTTTCTACCTCTATTTTTTGATGTATGCCACGAGTATTAATCAATTTTAATATGTTGTCCAGTCTCTCATCTTGCATGATTTTACCTTTGATGATTTCAGAAACAAGCGAGCGATCTAAATCACTCTGACAAATGCTTTGACCAATGTTTGGATCCATTCGATCCAATTGTTTGACATCCTCTATAAGATTTTGCACTCTCGTTCTCTCCTCTAGTAAATCTATTATGTCCGATGATGTCCATATTGAAAATCCTTCTTTTTTCCCTCTGTCTATGTTAACAGTCATGTATATTACATATTTTTTACGGATTGCATCCTTAATGTCCTTAATTATTGATTTTAAAGTATCCGGGTGAACTCCGTTGTAACGTAAAATGGCTCTGATCATTTGCTCGTCTTCAAACATATGTCGATTGAAATTACGAAGTATCGTGTAGTCCAATTCGATCAAACGTCGCAGTTCGTCCTTGTTTTCATGCATTGAAGCTAGTTTTCTGTATGGATTTAAATGTGTACTTTTCACTGTTGGCGGTGTGGCTGGTTCGGCTGGTGGGGGGGTGGACGGCTTCTTTGAGTCCTCCTGTGACCAGTTCTTCCAGTTCTTCAATATCCTTTGAATATCGTCTTCTGAGTCAGACATTATTGTTGTTGTATGGTCAAGTATATAGTTTACTTTTTTCTGAGGCTCACCCCAAGCTCAGTTGTATCATTTGTTTTTTCCACCGCCAGTCCACGAGCGGGCGTCCAAATACACCGACGACCAGACACGTGTAGAACACCCACATTGGAATGACCAACTCAAACATCAAGTACACGCTGGCAAAAGCATACGGTATGGTGGCGGCGGCTTCCATGATTTGGAAATATATTAGTTTGTGTGCACCGGACGTGGCGTCCAGTTTGCACTGCCATTCCTTTTCGTGTTTCACCACCCACCAGACACCGTACGTAATGGCGTACAGGCACACCATGGTGTCCACGTAGTAGGGTCTCAAAAACGGTTGAGTTTTGTTCACCGCCGCAATTACCAGTACAAACCAGGGTATGTTCATTTCTTCGACCACCCTTGTAGTAATAGTGTGTATGTAACAAGTGTGCACCCGGTGCCCAACATGCACAGTCCGATAAAATAAATGGTCACGTCTGATGGATCACACATACTATTTATATCACGAGTGCCTGTATTAGTACTATGATATTTTCAATCCCCAGATCCAACCTACTTCGGATATGGAACGATTACAACAACACTTCCATCTTTTTCATGTGTCGCCAAATGATTTCACACAATCTGCTTGCAAACGGTATTACTTTTACCAAAAACAACAAGACGTTTGTACCACCCCTTGCGGTCCAGGACGCGATCCAAGAGTACTGGTACCTGTTTGTGGAAACATTTATCGATCAAGTAACGGCGTTTGGGTTTGCAATGGTCTGCATTGTGGAGGACGGTGCGGGACGCAAGTACCCACAAGCGGTGGACCCCAACCTGGTCAATATTTCCGTGGAAATTACCAACGGTGCACGGTCGTTCATTGTCGAATCCACGGAACTGAATCCCGATGAAATTCTTGTTTACGATCAGTTCGGGTTCCATCCACACATCATGGGAGGGATTGGTATGATCAGTTCACTGGCTTGGAAAGTCAATCCGTACGTCAATTTCCTGCGCAAATTGCGTCGGGACTGTGCACAGATGGAAAACAACAAGAGCATGCCGCAATTTTTTTCGGAAGTGTCGGACACGTCCAGAGAACGTCAAGAGGGTGTAGATTTTGACTACTACGCCGACGCCGACGCCTCGGAAATCAGTGAGGAGATGCAGTACAGCCGAAACAAAGTCAACATTGAAATCCTCAACAAACAGAAACAATTGTACAACGAACACATGGGTAACGACAACGCTGCCCACAAATTGGACAACATCGTGCAACTGCCGTCGGGACACAGCATCGTGCAGACCCCTCAAAACACGGGACGCCAGGATATTGTACAGATCCACAAAGTCGTGCAAGAAATTATATGTACGACGTTGGGGGTACCCCGAGCACTGTTGGTTGCCGACGGTCAGTACAGCAGCAGTACGGACGGGGTGGAAATGATGTTTTCGTCAACGTTGAGCTGGTGGAGACAACAGATAGAGACTACAGTTACAGATTTGTACACCAAAATATATTTCACTAAAACTAAATTACAGAAAAACATTTATTTGGCAAAACAGAGACAACAGGTGAAACTTGTTTTGCCGCTCACGGTAGACGTAGACCTCGACAAAGTCACCGCGGCGTACGAAATGGGGGTCATCGACTGGGAAACGTATTCGTCGGTCGTTGTCAAACAATTGCAACTGCCCGAATCGGGGCGAAACAAGTCACCTCCGTTACAAAAGGTCGATTCCTCGGACGTAGTTGCCGTGTCGAACAAACGCAAACGTTCCGGTGGGGGAACTGACACTGGCGCTGTTTTGTAGTTGGTCGGACGTGATCATGGCGGATTTGTTGTCGCCCCCCTTCAAATTGACTTGCATGACCAAATCGTACTGGTCCATTGCTGTCGCTAGATCTTTGATACTGACGTTGCGGTTGTACAGTTGCCTGGATTTCAGATTGCCGGACGCGTCCACTTTCACCGCGGGGTTTGGTTGAAACAGGTCTTTGCCGGCATTGCGAATCTGACTGATCACGTCCCTCTGAGCATTGGACTGTGCGTCGGTAAATTTTTGGGCGGGGTTCGGAACAATGTTTAGTAGGAAGTGTTGGTTGGTTTCGGTGACAGCAGGACTCTTGACAAATGACATTATTTAGTAACTTTCACCTTGTATTTATACAATCAAAAATCTGATCCTATAACTATTGACACACAGTATGCAAAAAAATGACGGAAGACCAAACCCGCATTTTAAATCATTTGAAACAATCCAAGTACTACAAAGACGGCGACGTGAAATTCTTACCAAACTTTCAAAAAGATCACGACAATTCACTGCTGTACGACACCGACATCTTTAAGGGCATGATTGTGACGCTCCATCCGGACTACGAGATCACCGCGGCGGACATACTGTGGTTACATCCCAACAACGCCCAGTGCAGGGCACTCTTCGAGGGTGGGTCCTACCAACAGTGCGAACTACCACCGATGAACGCCTCGGCAGGAGTCTACCAAACCAGAGACATTGATGCGCTGGGGAACGCGGTCAAAGATACCTACACCATTGTGGACAACCACCTGATTCAGGAATGGAGAGGGTCCGTGCAGTCGATTTACTCCAACAAGTACCAAACCACGGTATTGAACAAATGCAAAGAAATTGCCGCCAACTTTGGATCGGGCAATCTCATATCGGCAAGCTACACCAACATGATGTTCAAAGGCACCGAAAATTTTCACTATTACAACGCGGCGTACAAAGACCAAGGGTTGGTTTTGCACAGTCCACTCATTGGGTACACCTCGGTCGACGCCAAAGACCACCCAGCCGATTGGATTGACGAATCCAATCATTTGATCAATTTGGACAATCAACAGTTGGACAGCATCTATGCCCGGTGTGACTGGGAAAGCTGTCGGTTAGTAAACACGTACGCGTTCAAACAAACCATGGGCAACATCTCCGGTCAACATTTCAAACCGGTCAATGTATCTCTGTCCGTCACCCCCATTCATGACAAACTAACACCACAACAACTGGTCCACATGACACCCAAATCCATTGACATCCCGGACTACATGGACGTGCACGACCATGTCAGAGAAGACAAAATTAGAATTCCATACTCGACAGAGGTTGCTCTGAAACTGTTGGAATTGAGAAACGATCATAACATACTAAACATGTACAGTGATGGGAATTTAACACTTCCCAGACACATTATAGAAAAAATTGCTTAGTTTTTGTATCTATTTATACACATCTACATCTACAAAAAAATGAATATACTCCAAGCATCGATTGACAATGATTTAGAGAGAGTACGATCGCTTCTACAACGATCGAAAGCGACTATTAACGATTTTGGTGATACCATTTTGAACATGTGGAGCCCCTTGCATTACGCATGCAGCCATGCCAATTTAGAAATGGTCACCCTGCTGCTTGATAACGGTGCAAACGTAGACAACCAAAAAGAAGATGGCACACCTATGCAATCGTGGTCACCTTTACATGCAACATGTGATCCGACACGGTATGTGAATCAACGGGATGCACTGCTCGTTGTGGTCAAGTTGCTGGATGCAGGTGCAGACGTTGATATTCAAGATAGAGACGGTGACACCCCACTGCACGTTGCATGTAACGAGGGTAACGAAGAGATCGTTAAGTTGCTGCTGCTCAGGGGGGCAAACCCCAATGTACATGAGACAGACGGTGACACCCCACTGCACATCGCATGTGAAAAGGGTTATGAACAGGTAGTGGGACTGTTGCTGAGAAACAAACGAACCATTTGCAATCTGAAGTCGGGTGCACTGACACCGGTGCAAGTCGTTCCCGTGACCGACATTTCCAAAATTTATGGGGTGTACAGCGAAGTTGAGCAAGAGCTGCCAAATTCACCAGAAGGGTACATGTGCCAGTATCTATCTGCTCAGGACTACAACAGAGGAAAAACAGCCTTTCAGAAAATATCCAGAAAAAAAATACTCGTGTCGGAAATGGATAAATTGTTGACACGCTGGACCATGAACAAGAAAAACCTTAGATTTTATTAATTTACGGAAATTTATATTTGATTAACATCTCACACACTACTTTGTACTCCTGTTCACCCTCCGTATTGGCTTGAAACCGAGCACTGAAATCAGAGAAATTGGTGTACGGGATTTCTTGAATGACGTTCTCGTACAGTTGGTTGATGCAGTTTTTCACAATGTCGGTGGACACCTTGATGTATTTACCCTCGCGCGTCTGCTCGTGTTCCGGCACCATGCCCAGCTGTTCCCAGTTTTGACTAATAATTTTCATCACCACATGATCCTGGTCCACGTAGTAGTATGGTTCGTTCGGAAACGGCACGACCCCTTCCCACAACTTATCCAGCGTGTAGGACCCGTACTTGTCGATGTAGGTATTGTCTACAATGTTCGTGGGTGTGTAAATAACGTCGTTCAGGCGCTGCTTCTCAAAAGGTAAAATATTGGCGACGTTGGTGTAACCGTCGTTCTCGTGAGCGTGGTCCTCGGTCATGTCGTTCGTCTGCTTGGCAAACAACCAACCGGACGAATTCACAATGTTCGGCGTGCCCTCGAACAAATTCAAACCGACGGTCACCGGTTCCGGACAGTTGGAGGAGACACTCTTGAGCTGAATGTTAGTAATAATACCCTTGTCCCAGTTCTGGGCGTGGAAGGCGGCTTTTTCATCGTCGGTCAGGTCCTGGCTCATTGCCGGTTTAAACACAGCGTTGCCGTTTGACACGTTCACAATTTTACCCAGTGCCAAGTTCATCCCACTGGTATTGCATTCCATCACCACCCGTCGACTCAATTCTTGCGTCATTGGAACAATTTCATTTGTTTCGGACGTGACATCTTGTAATTTGGTTTCCGCCATTTGTAGGAAACACCACTCTTTATATACTTTATTTTGTCTGATGAAAACATGCTACTATTTAGGGTTCACCCGTGCAAAGAAAAATGAATTGGAAGGTATATGAAAACGTACCAAACCGCAAAAAATCGGAGCGGGAAAAACGAAAACGCGTCGAGGACCGTGACGACGAGGAGCTCGAAGATGAAAGAAGGCACGTGACGGCGGACTACAGAACTCTAGCAAAACGTCTTCGGCATGAAAAACCGTCGTACATTGCACTGACCGAACACTTGGCACGGAAAATAGCCAAAGATATCCTCTACCACGAAACCATCATGGACCATTTCACCGCACAGCCAGCCTACCAGTTCATTATGAACGTGGCGTCGTTCACCAACGACGACGTCAGTAAATTCTGGAGCGACCACGTCAAGACAAACAAACCCACGCAGTACGTGATCGGAGACGATACGAGGGACACGGCAATCGCGGTCGCGAGAGAAAGAGCCGACCAAGATGTTCATCAGTGGTGCAAACTGATCAAGGTACCTCCCGGATCGCCTGCCGGATCGCCTGCCAATGTACTCGGGTCGTCCAAGTCGCCTACCGGGTCGTCTACCGGGTCGTCCAAGTCGCCTCCCGGGTCGGGTACACCGATGGTTTCATCCAGTACGACGGTTTCACCATCTACGCCTATAGAACGGTCTGATACCGCGGCAAGGGATGGCGCTATTGCAGCGAATGCGATCCGATCGATTTGGGATGGATTGCAGGGGTTGAAGGAAATCGAGTTTGAAAATATCAAGACCGAAAAACATTTTTTACGGTGGATTAAAACGAAATATAGAAGATATTTAACAAGTAAAGAGCGGAAAGCATTCCAACAGAGAATTGCATACAGCGAAGGCAGTGAAACGTGGTACTACGATTTCAGAGAACTCCGGTTCACCAAACCACCCGACGGAGTTTCCGTAACTCGCAAACACTGCCACGAAGACCCGTGCGGGTTTGAGTACCTCGAAATCGTGGATCCGTACTACAAACAGCGTTTTGACTACCACATTCACTCGTACCTGACAAACCACTACGAAGAAAAAATGGCTTACGAAACACAAAAATGGTACAACAGCAGTCCGGAAACAAATAGAAAAATATTTTTTGCACCGGTCATCTACGGTCACATGAACGAAGTGACGTATGCACTCACACACCGGTACGAAAAATTTAAACGTTGCAAACCCGAAGATTTCTACAACAGCGAGAACGCGTTGCTTTTTGCCAAATGTGTCGCACTGGCTATCAGAGGGTCACAGGTACTTTCCGGTAAGAAATATGGTCTGGACAAAAGTTTCATGCGCATCAATCTAGAAAAACGAAGAGCAATGCATGCTTGGAAACACATCAAAAGACCTCCACCAGCACGTGGGACAGATGCAAATCATAGTAAAAATTTGCAAAACTTTGATTTAGGCACAGTTTAAATTCATGGCTGTGCACATCCTGTCCAGGCTGCGGAGACCTCTGCCCACTTCGGGCACCAACCACGTCAGTTTTTCAACAGAGGTCCTCATTTCGGGCAATACCTCCGTCACATCTTGCAATATTTTATTTAATTCCGGCACGAACACCACCAGAATGATCAGTACCACCGCCAACACAAGTGTTTGAAATACCAACATCGATAATACTATTTTTTCCATGCAACGAGTCTCTGACTCGGGCTCCGACTCGAGCTCGGGCTCCAGGGTCAACAAAGGTTCGGAACGTTGCATTTCGTAGACCACGTTATCTGTTGATCAGCCTCTGTCGATCAGCCTCGCCATATTATATATACCAAACTACACGTGAAAAAATGAAGTACGATGTAAAGTACGGCAAGACTCGAATGGCACGGGCTTTGAAAATGTATCACAACGAACCACCCGTGGGAGAAAGACTGCCCTCAATCCGTAACTACGACGGTCACCAATTCAACAACAGGTGCGTGTATGTGACAGACGTGCAAAACAACCAAGTGTTTTGCAAAAGCCAAAAATGGTTTCACACCCACGAAATATACAGCGTGCACATCCAAAACAACAGGACTGTCTCGTGCTCCTGCAAAGACGTACAAATATGCAAACACATGCTCTGCGTTGAAATGAACTATCAAGCACTTCGATCCAGAGAAGTGAGAAGTTTACGACTATGAAAAAAGCACTATATATTAGCCGTTTAAAATACATAAAAAATGGAATTCTATCCTGATAATCAGAGAAGTCCACCGCCCGGCTATTTTGAAAACGACAATGACGTCAATACTGAATCTGAAGGTAACGACAATCAACAAGCTAGTTCCATGCGTAAACGACAAGAACAGCGTCAAATTGAAAAGAATCGCTTATTACAAGAACAAATAAACAATCTTAAGAATATCGTCTGGGGATTTCAGGAACAGTACAGAAAAGCCAGAGAATTATTAGAGAAACTAGAACGTGAAGCACAAAAATTATCAAAACTGGATGCATTAGCACTAGTATCAGAAGCGGAACAACAAATGAATCAAGCGAAGAGGCGTAAACAGCAAAACATCACAATGCCATCTAAAAGACGACGTATGTTACGTGTACATGGTAAACAGTTTGTAGCTCCGAATAAATTGTAAACTTTATTTTGAAATGGTTAACTCTTCTCCAGGAGATAAATCTCTAGTAGCATACACACAGTTATTCACAATCTCGCAACTGGGATCCGACGAGTGGCACATGTGCTCCCCAAAATTGTCCAACACGTACTTGTTTTCCGAAACCTTAATCGCACCGGGAACACACTTGGAAGAATATATCCCCCGGAGTTTAAAGATTGGGGAGTGTTTGATTTGATTTACACGGGTGTGCAGCCTCAATCGGTTACGACCAAATCGAACGACCAACATTTTTTTAACGCGGTCACCGGTTAAATAAGTGCGTTTTAGAGTCGGAGGCTTAACGCAACCTCAAAACCAAGTGAAGCGTAGCCTCTTTCTGAACATTGTAGTCGGACAACGTACGACCGTCCTCCAACTGTTTCCCGGCAAAAATCAACCGCTGTTGGTCGGGCGGAATGCCTTCCTTGTCTTGAATCTTGGCTTTAACGTTTTCAATTGTATCGGTCGGTTCCACGTCCAGCGTAATGGTTTTTCCAGTCAATGTTTTCACAAAAATTTGCATATTTTTAAGGCTCGTACCGTCTTATATACTCCACCGTAAAGAACTTCTCATTTTCCGCGTAACTCATCCACCATTCTTGGGATGAACACATGTTTGCTGCACTGACTCCCCACCCGGGTAGGTCCATACATTCCTAATATTTGTTTGGTGTTGGTCCTGTGTTTCCTCTGCTTTCTCCGTTTTATTGGTGGACATTTTTTGTTGATAATGTCAGTGCACGTGTCGCCATATCTTGAACTACCCGTAAAAACTTCTCATTTCCGCATAACTCATCCGAGTACCGTTCTCGGGATGGACAAACATTTTTTTCACCGCCTCCTCCACACCCTGTTCGGTCCATACCTTCAAAATATTTGCATTGTGTTGTTTCTGCATTTTCTCGGTCTCCGTTTTCTCCGTTTTCTCCGTTTTCTCCGTTTTCTCCGTTTGTTTAGCGGACATTTTTTGTCAACACAGGTTGTTCCTTACTCGCCATATCAGAACCAATTGATATACACAAAATATACAAAAGAGGCAAACAGCATGCAAAAACACAGCACGACAAACGCTGTCACCGACACTGCTTGCACCGTTGAGGACTGCATTGGTACAATACAAACCGGTCTCCTATATATGCCCGTAGGGGTATGTTAAATGGACACGTGTCAAGACGTTTCGAACGTTTCGAACGACATTTCGAACGCCGCTGCAACGGTGTGTGCAGCGCTGTCGTCGATGGATTACTTGGAAAACAACTACAGGGTCATGCTAGCCAGAGAGCTCCGGAAATCCTACGAAGTCTACGAAGAAGTGGTCATCCCCTACATACTGGACACACCGTTTGGGCTCCCCTTTGGGCTCCCCTTTGGGCACGGGTACGCGGACATCGTAGTCATGACCGACGAGGGAGCCATCATCCTGGAACTGAAAACAACCAAAAAGGACTGCAAACGACAACTGGACAAATACATGAAACACTGGAAGTACAGCAAAATCAAGAACGGGGCAACGATTAACTTTGTGAACGACTCCGTCACTGTGCAGTTCTACTCCCCGCATTGAGCCCCATGCTGATCGGAAACCCCTTGCCGGTGTGCAGGCACTCCGCCTCCTTAGACACTTTGTTGCTCACCACTTCCAACTCGTGCTGCAACTCTCGAAACTGGGCGTAGGGGACGTGGTTCCGAAATCCCTCAATTATGTTTGACACCACGTTCCACACCTTCTCGTCCCATCTCCAACGCCACACTCTCATGTTCCGAGGTCCCCAACTTATTGCAATAGTATTTTTCAATCCGGAACACGCCATCTCGGCGTACGTCTGTGCCACGTAGTACGCTTTGAACTTGGCGTAGGGTCGGCGCTGCTTCGCGGGACATTTGATTTCAATGACACCCTGCTCCTTAATGGCGTCGCCGTCGTAAATGGCGTAGATCCCGTCCGGAGATGCACCCAAGTAGTCGATCGTGTGCGGAAAAAACGGAGCTTCCGCCACGTACAAGTCTCCGATCGTTTTGTACTGCTCCAAGAAAAACGACAGTGCAATGTCCTCGTGGGTTTTGCCATACTCCATGTAACCTCGGGCTTCGTCGGAAAACGGTTCTCGTGGTCCGTTGTTCCACACCTGCTCCCAGTACGCGTCGTACTCCTTTTCCGAACTGATAAAATACAGGTTGGTGTATTTGGACCCGGTCAGCCGCCCCTTGCGTTGTTTGAACCACTCCGGTGTACATTGGACAATACCATCCTGCAGGGGCACAAACCTCGGGTGCTTGCACACGGCGTAGCCATCCTTATCAAACACGACATGCTGCATTTCTTGCACGACACCTGAGGACGGTAGTCTCGCCATAATTACATCACTCCGTTTTTTAAGGACTATATAAATAACCGATTGGAATTCATAATGACTTCGAAGAAATCCGAGAAATCCATCGAAACATGGACGGATGTCGTCGACCTTGCAAACGAGTTGATTCGCGACCACAACCTACAAAGTAAACAAGAGCAGTTTAGAAACATAGCCCGTGAAGCTTGGGAAGCCATACTTGAACAACCGGATCCTATCGAGTTTAACATCAGAGAAGAATTAGAGGAACGGGCAGTTGAAATGAACAATCAGATACGCAATGACAGAGCGTCGGCATTTGCCACTGCGTTTCTGAGAGAACCTGAGATTTCTCAGGTTCTGCATGCGAGAGCGACGGGTAACTGGGAGGGCATCGCTGCAGCGTCCAACCCTCGTGTCCGTACAAAAATGTTGGAAATTTTAGACTCCATAAAAAATGACATTGTGAAAGAATATCAACTCAACCTTGAAGCCCTGCATAAAATGTACATGCCGGCGGGTAGACCGACGGATAAAGAACTGGAGCGTAGAATGCATGCGGTGTTGCATGCGCTGAAGGAACGGTTAGGTGATGTTTTCACGAAGGACGAGGTAAAGAAAGCATTAAACATCATTGTGACAGCGGATGTAGAATCTCATAAACTAAGGTTTTAAAAATGTACTTAGGTGTACCCAAAAATGTATACTACACCGGGTGTCGTGGGCATGCTCAGCAGTGGGTTGTCGGGCTTCAGGGACACGATGTGCGCCGCACCACCGGGCAGCAGACTGAGCACCTCCCGCGTACAACCCTTGTACAGAAAGAACGCCGAACCCCTTTGTGCACAGGCGTAAATGTCTTTCAATTTGGGGTGCGTGGACAGACTGCGTTGAATTTCGTCGTACGACGCGTCGGACGTTTCCGTAGCTTTGAACGTGTACATTTAGAACACCGTCGATCTGCTTATAGGTCAGGCAACTACAAATTCAATCCACGAACAGACGATTGCAGACACGATGGTGTCCGAAATGTAGTGCTGTTTGCCGAGCACCAGCAACAACGCCTCCAGGGGTACCAAGACCCAACGCCAGCAGGACCGAGTCAATAAAAACACGATCCCCGTATGCCCGCTGAACATCATGTCGGCACAGATCCCGGCAGACATCACTTCCACAAACCTCTTGTCCACACACCCGTCGACGTATGCCGGACCCGGAACTATGGTCACGAACTGAATGAGACCCTTTAAAAAATACATCAGAGCCAGGCGACGAATGTACACGGATCGAGGGTCTCCAATTATACACACGATGGTCACTAAAACAGGAATCAAGTTGGCTGCCGCGGTCAGCACGAGGACGACGTTGTCCGGAGGATTTATCGAGACGACGTCGTGCACTCGATGGTCGATGCGCGTGTTGGTGTACTGCACCGACACAAAATACAGCACCAGGACACCCACGAGCACGAGGGCAGCGTAGACAAAATCTTTGCACGTGTCTTTTTTTTTGAACAACTCGTCCATTTTCAACTGCATGTGCAGACCTATATATACACATGAATCACATCGTTCGAATCGCCGGTGATTTCCACCTTTGCCAGTGTCGTCACCACTTCGGGATCAAACATGTAGGCTACCCAATTTCCATTGGTTTCGGAGTCTATCAGTTCCACCGGAGTCTGCTCCAACACCTCCACGCCGTTGACGACCATTGTGAACTGCGTATGTTTTTTGGTAGTCACCCACACAATGCCCTTGTGCTTTACGGGCACAAACTCTTTGGTCGTCCGATGCATCGTCATTTTACACGAGGGGCGAGCGTCGCGTACTCGGACCGTGTGTGCAGCCTTTACCACCATGGTACCGTCAAACCCAGGAATTCGGACAAAGGGCACGCCGCCCACTTCGTAAATGTACTCTTTGCACGTGTTGCTCGTGCTGATCATCATGGTTCCGGTCGAATACTTACTGCTGCACGTGAACACACCTCTGTTTGACACACAGTCTACTTTTTGTATGCGTCGTAACATTTTACCATGTTGCATGTTTGCCAGCAGTAAAAATACCACTACCATGGCACACATGACGATGATTGAAAATTGGTATCGGATTAAAAAACGAGGCAGTTTGGTCTTTGTCCATCCAATTGAGGTCGGGGGGGTCGGTGTCGTGGGGGTCGGGGTCGGTTTGGACGTGCGCAGTATCCGAGGGATCTTGGGGGGTCTGCCCAGTTTTTGGCTGATTTGTTTCGACACTTGAATACCGGCGAGGTTCAGCTTGGGCAGCCGAACGGCACTCATTTACAGGTACATATCAATGGTTATAGGCTACACAGTCTCTTATTGATTGTGGTTTCAGAGTACAACGAACTGCATTTAAAACATCGAGGAAAAACAAATTTGGGTCGGCATTTCTCGTGCAAGTACCACGTAGAGCAGGCGCAGGACAACACACACAGTTCCACCTCTTCGTCAGCCTTAAACAGATTCCGCTCGCAATAAAAACAAGGGGTTCTGACCGGGACGGGTGTCGCGGGCACGGCGGGACGGGACGGGACAAGCTCCGACAGGCGGTCGCAGTACTTTTTGGGTCCACCGTTGTTTCCCCACCAAAGTGCCCCTGCTTTGCTCTCGTACGCGTACCAACACTCTGGGTTCTGCCACCAGTTACATACCTGCCGCACCACCGGTGTATCACATTCCGCCAACAACATGTCCGCGTGTTCCTTGTACTCTCGTGCACTCTTGCCGGGTACGAACCCTAACATTTCTCCACATCATCACCCAGCAGACTCGCTCTCTCGCCATAAACAACCGGTGTGGGCTTGGGTTTGGGTTTACAGTAGTCGATGCAAGTGGTTAAGCCATCGTGCAGAAACCCGACCACTGTCACAATCAGGAGGATAATGACAATGCTGAGCACCAGCGCGTACATGTTCAACGCCGCCAACTCCAACACCGATATTCGAACAAACGCTTCTTCGATCAACATGCTAATATTACGGGGGTTCAAAGGGTCTGACATATTTACACAGAGCAGTTGGGCTTAAATAAGAAAGTATTGTTATATTAATTTACATCTATTCGGTTCTCGCTCTCTTTGCCTCCGGCTCCTCTGGCTCCTCTGGCTCCTCATCGTCACCGTCCACAAACGCGGGCAACACCGCAGATTCGTACGAACGTTTGTTGGCTTTGGGACGCCACACAATAATAATGTCCTTGTCCAAAGACAACGTCGTGCCGTACATGCTCGGTGCCGTGAAAAACTGTGGACGGGCTCGACACTGGACCAAAGTACCCTTTTGCAAGTAGTCCCCCACTTCCACTTCGTGGTAACTGCCTTCAAAATCAATCTTGTGGAACACCGGAGGGTAGCGACCCTTCACCCCCCCTTCGTACGACGTGACCTTGCGTTTCATGACAACCACCTCACGGGTACCCTCCTCAAATTCCTTTTCGACAACACCACCGCAGTGGGCGTTTTCCAAATAAATCTCCGCCGCGCGCTCCTCGACGTTGTCCGCGTTCTCCTTCTTGGCTCGGGCACGAGCTTTGGTGGCAAACGCACAGGACCCCGCACCCTTTTTGGGCAAATTGTGGAAAGCGTACAACACGAGACTGTCGTGGTACTCCTTGAGCTTGGCAATGGTCGTCGTCTGGTCGTTCTCCAACCGCGGCATCTGTCGAGCCACTACGTTGGGAACCCCGGACACCAAAGACACGGACATCTTGCCGTCTTCCAAATTTTTGCCAAACTTTTCGGCGTCACCGTTTTCACTGAATTCCGTGTACCGGGTCAGGAGCGGAGCCACCGTCAAGTAGGCGGGGATCTCGGTGTCCTTGATGACAAGTGACACTTTGTACCGTTTTTCGGTCTTGTTGCCCTTGCTCACTTGGTACGTGGAAATCTTCGGTTCCATGTTGGCTTCCATAATGTTGTTCATGGTTTTGGGGTTGGTGGCTTGCATGTTGGCTTCTTGGGCTTGCATAATTTTTTTTGAGTCATCACCTTTGCAAAACACTGGCTCGCCATATCAGGGCTTAAAATGTGTGGCAAAACTGGCGTAGCTCGAAATCCCGCAAGTGTCGTGACCTCGGGAAATTTTGGCATACCCGCCCTCCCCCCACTTGTCACCCCAAGAATTTTTCACGATCCAAAACGCCGGCGTGTACCCCACCACCACCACGGCGTGGTTGGGCACTTTGTTGCACTCCTCCGGTTGAATCACACCCGACCGGTACGTCAGGAAACGAGAACTGGTGGAGTCGATGCCCACCGGAATCGGTCCGTACTGGTACACGGCGGCAGCCAAATGAGGCTCCACGTCACCCCCCTCCAAATCGGAAATTACCACGTAATCGTCCACCTCCAACCCGGTCAACCCGTCGCACGAATCACCGTAGTACGGACCACCCCATTCAAACACGTTCTCCATCAACCCGCCCTGGCATCCCAAAGCACCCGGTGCACAGTCCAACAACGTCTGGTAGGACACCGGCGGGGAATTGTGTCGCCGGGTCCAGTAATTAATCTGTTCGGCGGCGGTGATTGCAAAGCAAGAATTGCAGTGACCCTGGTCAATCACCTCCTGAGTGTCGCGCAAATCGTACCTTTCCGGGATTTCCACCATGTGCAAATCTTGCAACCGCCTGTGGTGCGAGGGGGTTAGTTTCAAGGGAGGCGTCGGCTCCGCAAACGCTCTGGCGTGCAGCAGGGCACCCGGGTGACCTTTGGCAAACTCGTAGTGGGGCTGCACTCTGTCGTACAGGTCGTGGAGGTCGTGGAGGTCGGACGTGTTGTGCATCAAAATCGCCGCGTGAGACAAAAACCACAGCGGCAACATTTTTTTTGGGGTACACACGCCTACTTATACCAATGACATTTGAAATTGTTTGAGTATATATACACATCGACAGCGTGCCAACATGTTGCACGTCGTATTGGGGTACAGCCTGTTTCTCGTCGCCGCGGTACTGTCCGTGGTGAACGAGTCCGGTCAAGACGACTGGTTGGCGTTGCTCACCAATGGTGCCATCGGACTCACCGCGTTTTACGCCTACACCGTGCACCGAACGGACATCAGCATCATTGGGTTCTTTACCATGTGCACCAGTCTGGTGTGGCACTCGTCGTCCCACTACGGTCTGTTTGACCAATTTGCATCCAGGTACATGGTTTACTACACCTGTGGCACCACGATACTGGAACCCAATATCATTGGTCCACCCACAATGTTTCTCAGCGTACTGTTTACGTACTACGACCAGTTTGAAGAACTCTACATGGTGGTGCCGATCATTGCCATCTTCACCGTGTACAAAGCAGTCAAACACACCCTGACTCTTCGGTTGGTCGTTGCCATTGGCATTGCGGCGGCAGCGATGTACTTCAAACGAATTGTAACCTGGCACAGTGTGTGGCACGTTTGTGGGTCGATTGCACTTGCAATTCTGTGCACGGAAACACCGCCTCCACCCAAACGCAGCGAGCCCGCAGACCTCAAAGAGGAAAAAATACAACTTCGGTTCTGAGCCTATATAAACACAACTACTCTCAACCAAGAATGAACGCGGGCGAAATTGCCGTCATCGCATGGGGATTGGTAGGATTTGTAGGGATCGTTGTATTTGCCATCGTTGTCATCAAACAACATGTAGACATCAAGATCCACGGGGCACCGAAACCGGAACCGGACCCGGAACCGGACCCGGAGGCACGCCTCGACGAGCCCAACGACGGTGTCGGCGACGGTCCTCCTCGGAATCCTCGCTAGGACAAGATTTCACTTCCTCGGTGTCGGAGTCGGAGTCGGTGTCAACGTTGCCACAATCGGAATACATTTTTGATAACCAAGGAATACAACTCATTTTTTTTGTTGGATATACTATGTGTAGTTATATGTAAGTTTTTTAAAAATGGGACTATAACCCCCCGTCCAACGCATACTAGAAATGGCGTACTACTTGGCAGCGCTGCCCGTCGTCTACTTCGGCACGCAATTTGCGGCAGCTAAAGCCATGAACGCCGCCGCCAAGTGGGTCACCACCTGCGACGACCTGCACAACGACTCCGCCCCCACCATCGACACCGCCGAAGCCATCGTCCAACTCTACACCGCTTTGGACCGGAAACACCCGGCGTACACCACCCTCCTGCATCTCAAAGCAGCCCTCGACCAACTCAAGTACCTCTCCTCCAAAGCCGACCTCAGTGCCCGAAAGTGGCGAATGGTTCGCAAAGATTTCAGCACCGCCAACACCGCACTGCGAGTGCAGCGCGATCGAGTGGAGCAACGCATCCGACTCTTCAACGACATCATGCAGAGCGCCAAATTACAAAAAGATTCATCAGACCAATGAGAGCCGAAGCGACGCTGGCGTACAACGACATTTCGGAGTACCACATCATGCGATGCTGCGAGACCTCGTCGTCGAATTGGCGGTTTTCTTGGCGGACAACTTTTCGAATATCTTCCATTTATCCATATTTGGGTGACTGTATATAGTACAGCAATTGTACGATGGCGTCGCAAATGTCGTCCCTCTTTTTGTGCACCGACATCTTGGCACGAATTTTTGCCGGCAAATCCCACTCGGCGACCAGAGCCAAGTGAGCCTTCTTGTTGGAACTGTGCTTTTTCATCGTCGTCTTAAAGTGCCGGCGCACGCTCTGCGGAGCTATTCGAATCGTCTTGTCCCAGTGGAAGCAACGAATGCTGTTCGCAATGGTCTTCATGCACGAACGCATCTGAATCTCCACCAGAATCACGTCGGCGTTGAAAAACCCGGTCTCGGACAACTTGCGCACCTGCAGGGCGTAGTCCGTCCCCTTGCCCGGCGGGGCGTACCTGTGAAGGTCGAGCACGCCCACGTCTTTAAACTCTCCGTCGTACAATGCCCAACCCAAGTTGCGAGTACCCACGTCGATGCTCAGGATACGCATTTTACACGGAGACCCGAGTTTAAGTAGGGCAACGCTCGCTGTAAAATGCCTTGATTTGTTGCCATTGATTGTCAGTGCACTCGAAATTACCCTCAGACGAACATGATAGTAGACATGCTGCCGTTCCATTTGCATAGGTCCCCACAGGACACGTATTTACAGAATACGGACAAGAGGTTGCACCACCAATGCTGTAAGTGCCACTTGCACATGCAGTGCATTGAGTCTCGTCGTTCTCCGACATCGCCATAGTTCCAGCAGGGCACGGTGAACACGAATTTGCTTCCAAGAACGGGTTTGACATGGGATTTGACATGTAACTACCGGCGGGGCAACACCCAAGGCGCCCGGTGGATGTTAAATAACTGTCTGTTAAATAACTGTCGGAAGACAACGATTCCCAGGCACCGCCACACAGGGTTCGTTTGAAACCGCTAGCGTAGAACATATTGTACATATCAGTCACACTTTCGGTGTTCCATTTGGACAAATCACTGTTGAACGTGGCGGCTTGAAAGAACATCTGACGCATCTTAGTCACCTTCACGGTGTTCCACTTGGATATGTCACCGTTGAACGCGGCGGCTCCGTGGAACATAAATCCCATATCAGTCACCGCCCCGGTGTCCCACTTGGATATGTCATTGTTGAACGCTTTAGCAAAATTAAACATAAATTCCATATCAGTCACCGCCCCGGTGTCCCACTTGGATATGTCACTATTGAACGCCTCAGACTGTTTGAACATGTTCCGCATACTTTCCACCTTCCCGGTGTCCCACTTGGACAAATCACCGTTGAACGCCTCAGACCCTTGGAACATCCGTGACATGTCATCCACCACAGACACATTCCACTCACCAATCACACCGTACGAGTTGCTGGTGCCTGGTACGTTTGAAGCAGCAAAAATTGGGCAAAAACCAGTCGCATTTTCACCCAAGCACCCACTAGTACAAATACTTTCCATCGTGACGCCGTTCCACGATAGTGTACACGTCCCAACCGCCGCCTTCAAAGCATTTCCGTTGGCGGGGGTAAACACCGCTTGTGTCCCGGTGAGCGTGACGAGTCCGGCGAGAAACGGTAAATAAATCATAGTTTTTATTTAATGTTGTCTTCTATATATAGGTGCCAATCCTACAACTCGACGCTTCCCTCGGATTGATCCTGTTTCCGTTTGCCCAACAGTACTCTGGCAGTGCCCACGTCCTCCAGTTCGCCGAGTGCTTGGTCCTTCTCCTTTTGCAGCTCCTCAAATCGCCCCTGCAGACCTTCCACCCCCTTTTTAAAAATGGTGTCAATGTCAGCCTGTGCCTTCTCGTAGCCGGTAATCATTTCTTGGAGCTCGTCGTCCGTCTTGCTTTCGTACACCGAGAGCTGTTCCTGCTGTGTCGGACTGCAGTGCTCCAACGTCTCGGGGTTGCAGGGGGGCGTTAATTTCGAAGCAAACTCCTCCAAGTCGCTGGCGGAGCGTCCACCTTTGTAGTCCTCCAAAGAGTTGACCGAACCGTACTTAATGGTGGGGAACCCCTTCACCCCGTTCTTGTCGCAGAGTTCCTTTCCGGCATTGACGCAGTCGACGTCGGCAACCAGCAACGTGTCCGACTCGGCGTACTTTTCCATCAAGTTGTCCCACGCGGGCTTGATTTTCTTGCAGTGCCCACACTGCCCCAAAAAAAAAAATTAGTCTAAAAAAAACTGCACGGAGAACACACACGGAGAACCCACGGAGAACACTTACCCACGGTGCAAACATCTTGATAAACACGGTTTTGCCGACTGTCTCGTCCTCCCAATTTTCCGGAGTCAGCTCGATCGCACTCGCAGTCAACAAACACATAACAATAAATTTCATTTTTTTTGAAACAAATCGGAAAAGCAGGTCCCTCGCCATATTTATCCACCTCACCCCGGTTCCTCCGACTTCTCCGACTTCTCCGACTTCTCCGACTTCTCCGACTTCTCGGTTTCCTGCGGCAGGTATTTTTCCAGTGCAAACATCACGACAATTCTGTCCACCGCCTTTGTCAACTCAGCCTGTGTCGGAGGAGCTCGCGCCATCATCCAACCCGTTGCACATCCCGCCAAAAAACGAAACATTGGTAACCCACACGTCGGGTTAAATAATAAACATTTTTTTTTAGATGCTAAAGTGCCTTATTTCACGACATAATTCCTTAGGGGGGCAAGTGGCACGCGTGCTCAAAAATAATTGCTAAAGTGCCTTATTTCGCGACATAAATCGTGCTCGGAAAAAAAACATCTCAAAAAATGAAAAAATATCCCCTAAACCCCCTTATTTGAACCTAATCTATAAATAGGGTTAATTCACCCAAAATGCACTAAAAATGAATTAATCCTATATATAGACTTGAAATGCTAAAGTGCCTTATTTTGCGACATAAATCCTTGGGGGGCAAGTGGCACGCGTGCTCAAAAATAATCGCTAAAGTGCCTTATTTCGCGACATAAATCGTGCCCGGAAAAAAAACATCTCAAAAAATGAAAAAATATCCCCTAAACCCCCTTATTTGGACCTAATCTATAAATAGGGTTAATTCACCCAAAATGCACTAAAAATGAATTAATCCTATATATAGACTTGAAATGCTTAAGTGCCTTATTTCGCGACATAATTCCTTAGGGGGTAAGTGGCACCAGTGATCAACATTAATTTAGGTACCCTAATTAGCTTTATTGGTACTCAGCGGAAAAAACTGAAGGTGCTAAAAAAAGGGTATTTTGGCAAGTCCCGTGTACAAATAAGGCACTTTAGCATTTTAAGTCTATATATAGGATTAATTCAAAATAACACTAAATAATTGTATTAATCCTATTTATAGATTAGGTTCAAATAAGGGGATTTACGGGTCAAAAAGTGAAAAATTCCTGGGGAGTGTACCCCCCAAGGATTTATGTCGCGAAATAAGGCACTTTAGGTCATTTTATTGGTACTCAGCGGAAAAAAAAGATACTTTTTAAAAAAAAATAATTCTAGTAGTGTAGGGGGGCAAGTGGTACAAGTGCTCAAACATAATTGCTAAAGTGCCTTATTTCGCGACATAAATCGTGCCCGGAAAAAAAACATCTCAAAAAATGAAAAAATACTCCCTAAACCCCCTTATTTGAACCTAATCTATAAATAGGGTTAATTCACCCAAAATGCACTAAAAATGAATTAATCCTATATATAGACTTGAAATGCTAAAGTGCCTTATTTCGCGACATATTGCCTTAGGGGGTAAGTGGTACGTGTGTTCAACATTAACTTTTGTACCTTAATTTAGGTACCCTAA
>Ga0206677_10000944_pt1 | contig 27453 bp, 13 predicted proteins | sample M130m12015metaG_FD_155475 | JGI IMG/M metagenome (GOLD analysis project Ga0206677, IMG submission 155475) | Ammonia-oxidizing marine archaeal communities from Monterey Bay, California, United States - M1 30m 12015 | ecosystem: Environmental > Aquatic > Marine > Intertidal zone | place: USA...
ATTATGATATGGCTATGAAACATTTAAAAGAAGTTGATCTCAGTAACATTGTAGAAGTTGAAGATGAAACAGATCTTTCAGGTGAATTAGCTTGTGCAGGAGGAGCATGTGAGATAACATGAAAAAGCTAACAATAATTGCCGGTCTTAGCATGATGACAGCTGGGACCGGTTATATGGTACATCACAAGAGCGCACCAAGATTTAATATGAATCCTAATACAATGGCAATAGCTACTGGAGGATTTTTTGTTGCGTTTGGTTTAAGTTATAGATTTTAAAATGTAAAGTTATGTGCGGACTATGTCTAGGCGGTATTTGCGAATATTGCAACAGTTAAAATAATAAAAGGGGAGGTCATTTACGACTTCCCCTTTTTGGTTACAGGAACTTTTGGGTATGGTGCCCAGTATTTTTATTGTTCCTTATTTAAATACTTTTTTTCTTCTAGTATTTTTACGCTTTTTTAATCCTCCTCTACTTCTATATCCACCTTTTTTACCTTTGCTTTTAGATTTAGGCTTAGGTTTTATTTGCCATTCTGGCCAACCTAACAACATTGCTATACTTTCCCAAGTTTCAGTATCTTCAGCTAATGCAGCGTCAATATTATTCACCTTATTATACACTCTATCAACAGGTAAATTAGTTGTAGCTGATATTACCTTACCAGCTGCTTCATAAGCCGGATTATCTAAAGCAAACCCTTTATCATATATTTCTTCTCTACGTTTTTTACTGTCAAACATCCAAGCTGCTTGTCTTATTTTAGATACTTTACTACTTATTGGTGGAGAAAATTGCAATAGTTTATAAACAGAATCTACATATTCAGGTCTAGTTCTACCTGATCTTTCATATAAATCAAGCAAAAAGTTTTTACCAACCGATACTGCTCCTCCAGCTATACCAAGCCCTCTTAATATAGAATCAGCCATACCATTTGCTACATCAATATATTTTTCTTCTTTTTCTTCATCATCCTTTTCATCGTCACCGAAACCTAACATTGTAACTGCTTGCTGCAACACATTAAATATCATGTTCTGCACTGCTGTATAGTATATTATTTTACTAATATTACTTTTTCTATCGCCTCTACCTGCTATTAAATCCTGATAAGCTCTTTTAGTTAATCTACCATACTGCATTGGTGTATTAGCAAACGCTAGTAATACTCTACCTAAAGAACTAGCTTGTTGCTGCGATACTTTATCAGGTCTACTTGATTGTTGAGACTCTTCAGATGTTTCTCTAAAATCTTGGAAAGCTTTAGCTTCAGCATCGGCTTGAGTCATACCTTGTGATATGTAAGTATTAACTCTATTCCTGTAAAAGGTAGCACCACCAGATGCAATAGCAAAACTATCAGCTATCTGCGTAGGTAAAAATCCTTTCTTTAATATGTAGTTTAAAACTGCTCTAGCTTTATTCTTAGATGTTTTAGCAGCATCAGCTATCTCTGACTCTGATACGTTTATTTTAAGTCCGTTACGTCTATCTACTAAGAAGTCAGAATTCATTAACATTTTAAAATCAGCCCAGTATTGTTTTTGATTAGCAAAAGCTTTGCCGGCTGCATATAAATTGTTGTCATTCCAGTTTATAAAGTTAATAGAAGATATTAACTGTAACACAGCTGATCTAGTATTAAAGAACATTATTGCACCAACAGATCCATTGATCCAGTCTAACACCCTATCACTCATTCTGTTACTACCTTCTATTCTATTTTTACCAGTCTTCATTCTGGTTAACATGTTTTCTAAAGCTTCTCTATAATTACTTCCATGTATAGCTTCTAATTTGTTTAGATTTTCTTTACTAAATATAGCATCAACATTCTGCTGCCATTGCTGTAAGTATCTAGGTCTTTTAACATCATTTAAACCTTCAATAAGATCTGTAGTAATAGTTCCAGCTAACCAGCTTTGAGAAGGTTTAGGGTAGCCATCTTCTTTATTTATCTTTATAAGTTCTTCAGCAAAAGTTTTTAATTTTTCATTACTTTCAATAATTTTCTTAGCATCAGCTACATCTCTTTTAGAAGCTCCTGGAACTTCCAGGCCTTGAGAATCCCATATATACATACGTAGAGCTTGCTCATTAGTAAATCCATCAAATGCTTCTTTTTGTAAATCTTTAGGAACATCTAAGCTTTCTTTTAGTGCTTTAAAATCAGCCATCAACTGTACTCTTGCTGCAGCCAAGCTTTCCATAGCTTTAGAAAAAGGATTAAACAAGTTGTCTTTAAAAAACTTCATTTGAGCATCTCCAGTTTTACCTTTACCTAGTAGTGGATATATAAGACCTAGCATATCTTCTGCAGAAAAAGGTATCCAGAATTTACGTTTACCTTTTTGACTACCTATTTGTTTTGCTCTAGCTTCTGAATATACTTTTTGTCTACCAACACCTTCTGTTTCTTCTATGATTCTATTAAAATCATCACTCATTTGCTTGCTAAATCTACCTCTTGACTCTTGAGTTTTAGATTTAATATCAACCACGTTTAATACTCTTTCAACCGAACTAGATTGTTTTGTTCTAGGTTTAGATATTTCAAAATCAAAACTTCCTGTACCATCCCAATTTGTAGTTTCCCATATATCTGTTTCCCAACCTAGATCTTTACCTAGTTTTTCCATAAGAGAAGTGTAAAGACTAATTCTACTAGGTTCTGCTTTAGTAGCACTGAACTCAACTCTTTTTATATTAGGATTTTGTTTTATAGCATTAACTAAACCATTGTAAACTTTTCTAAAAACTGCAACAGCATCTCCGGTTCCTGTTATATCTTGAGTTACGCCAGTTTTAGTTTTTAATTCAAACTCGTATCTATAATCTCCTTGATCATCTACTGGGTCTAAACTAACAACATAATTTTTATCTTTAATGTTAAAACTAGATTTAATATTTCCAACTTCATCAGTAGTAAAATCTAATTTAGTCTTAGAAAACTTACCTGGGTTTATTTTATTTTGTTTTACTAATTGAGTTTTAGATTTTACATCTAACTTAGACATGCTTTCTTTGACAGCTCTTACGTTAGCAAGTGCATCATCTGCAAAATAAAAATCATTATATCCTTCCGCTGCTTTACCCACTAACCATTGTGCTTTAGCTTCACCAGTTGAATTACCTAATCCTACTATATTTTGTTTTTTAAATTCTATACCTTGTGATTTTAAAAATTCATATATAGCTTGTTGGGCTTCAGGTGCTCTAGCAGTTAGCACAAATAAGTCTTCATTACCTCTAGCCGCTTTTATTTTTTTAGCTATATCTAAAAGTGGACCAGGTCTACCTTTGTTTACTTTGTTAAACTCTGAAAAGTCAAATTTGTATCCTTGATCTAATAATTCCTTACCTTGTTTAGCAAACTCTTCAGCGTTTAGCTTACCTTCAGATCCATCAGGCGCGGTAAACAACACATCGCTCTCTGTATAAGCAAGAGTGTCATCAAAGTCAAATACTCTAATTTTTTTAACTGGCTGATCTAATGAGTTAGCTATAGCTAAAGCTTGATCCATTTTACTAAATTGCTCAAGCATTTCTTCATTAGTCATATTTTTAGGATCTATTACTTTACTAGCGAAACCTTCTTGTTTGTTAGCTTTTATAGCTGCTTGCTCATATTGATAAGCTCGCTTTAACTCTTTACCTTTTATTTCTTTTTTGAAAGATATTATTTCTCCTTCGCTGTCTAACACTGGTGTATATACCGTCATCTCAAAAGGAAATTTACCGTAAGTAGTAGGATTATAATACCTGTCAAATCTACTTGTAGAGTCCATAGGTATAGTATCTTTATATCTAATATTAATAGCTTGATCCATTAAATCAGGTATAACGCTTACGGATGCATCAGCAAACTTTTCTTTTAATTTATCTTTATTTATAGTATCATTTACAAATTGAGCCATATATATTTGCATAACTCTTACAGGTGGATTATGTTCAAACCTATAGTCTTTAGGATTTATGCTGTCACTTAGCGCTATACTATCCATGAAGTATGCTGATCTTAAAATAGCAGTCATGTCTCCGGTAGAGTTAACAAAAAACATGCCTATATCGTTTACATCAACGTCAGACTTAGGATCTTTTTCTTTTGCTTTATACCAATCTAATAATTTTATTATAGCGTTTTGATTACCAATAGCGTCGTTATAACTTCGCTTTAAAGTTGCGTTACTTAATTTACCTGTATCTAAAAATTCGTCTAAATATTTTGTAGTAGCAGCAATTGATTGAGGAGCTTTATTTGTTTCTATTAATTCACCACCGTAAGTAAACCCACCATGTACTGGTTTTAATTTATTTTCTATATCAAAAGGTTTTAAAAGTACATTATAAAATTCTGTTTTATTATTAAATATACCGTTCCTAATGCCTTTTCCTTTAGTAGTTTTCTTTCCCTCTACTAATATACCATTTTTAGTCCACACATGATTTGGAAGTCCACCAATTTTAGCAGAACCAGTAAATGTTGTTTCAAAATGAGTAGTTACATATTTAAAAAACTCTAAGTCACTATCAAAGTCTTGTCTTAAATCTTTAAAATATTCTTTTATAGAACTAACATAAGAAGTTATTTGTTTAGGACTTCTCCAGTCTAAACCATCTTTATTAATACCTAATATATCTCTTACTAATTCTCTACTTGTTTGCTCAGCAAAAGACTTATGTAGATATTCATTTAGTTTTGTTTTATTGTATTTTTTAGATTTGTGTAGAGTTTTAGGAAATTGATCTACTATAGTATTCCAATCTTTTTTAATACTTTTTCTCGTATCATTCTCTACTACTTTATCTTTAACTTTTCGAGTTAAAAAATCTGAAGGAAACGCCGTGTCAAAAGCAGCGTCAACACTATAACCACTAGTGATTAATTCTATAAAATAAGGGATATTAGCTAAATATGTTTCTTTTCGGCTTTCATTTAACTTACTAAATGTTTTACCTAGATTTTCAGCAGAAAACTGTTTTTCTTTACTAAAAAATCCAGAAGGCATACCGTCTTTCAAAGTCATAAGTGCTTGCTCAAGCTCACCATCTTCTAACAACTGCTCTCTAACTTCTTGACTAGATATTACTTGATCAAAGTTTCTAACAAATCCTTTTAGTATGTCACTTACACCACCTTTTTTACTTGGTACTTTTTGATTCCAATTAGCTTGATCTTTACCTATTATTCCAAAAGCTTCTTTAAATTCAGCATCTGATATATTAGGTTTTTTTATTTGAACTTCTAAACCAGGCCCGGTTTTAGCTCTTACACTACGTTTATTATAAAATTTTTCTAATAGTTTATTTACAACACCAGTAGCTTTAAACTCAGAAGTATAACCTTCAAGTAGAGAACCTTTAGACATATCAACATTAGAATTTATAAAGTTCTGTATAGCTAACATTTCTGGTTTATTAAGGTCAGAGTTTTTCTCTAACTTTCTAAACATAGAATCTGCAAGATCTTTATTATCTCTAGCTATCATGTCAACTACTTCACGCAAAGCAAAACCTTTTAATTGTTTTACTTTTTTACCTTTCATGTTTTGTTGTTTAGCCTTAGATCTAATAGCTTTTACTACTCTATCTACATTGTATATGCCTGGTGTTTTTTCTCTAACCTTAACTCCTTTTCTTTCCGCTTGTCTTATTTCTCTATCAGTTCTAGTGTCTTTGGAAGTGTCTTCTTCAGCTGCTATTTGTAAGGTGCTTTGGTCAGCTCTTACTTCGTTACTAGTTTGTTTAAAGGTATCTGTAGCTAATTTATTTGCTCTTAAATTAAATAGATTACTAGTTTGTCTACCAGCACCTTGCATGTTTACATCCATGTCTTCGTCGTACCCCTTGTATATCTCGGTAAACAACGCTTCTAAATCTCTTTTAAAATCTTCTCTTGAAACATCCTCTTTGTTCATTTGAGCAGTTCCGTCATAAAGCCTAGATGTTGTTGACTCTATAATGCCTCCAGCTTCTTTTAATAATCTTTTAGTGTCAAACTCAGAGTCTATATCAAAGTCTGGATTTTTTGAAAACTCATCAATTTTTTTATAAGAGTCAGAAATTTTTTGAGCACTTTTAGCTCCAGTAGTTCTACCTGCAGTACCCTTTGTTACTATGTCTCCTACTTCACCTTCAAATCCTTCTTGTTTTCCTTCTGCTATACGTTTCGATTGCTTAGCATAGTCTTTAACAAAGTTATAAACTTGTCTGCCATCTTTAAAACCTAGTTGAGCATTAGAAAATCCCATAGGTCTTAATACGTTTTCAACTATAAAATTACCTATTTTAGTAAATACATTTTCATCATATTTAATATCTCCTTTGACAACTCCGTCTACTAAAGCGTTAAAATATTCTTCTGCATTAGCATCTTCTACACTAGTAACTCCATAATCATCTTTTAATCTTTTCTCTACTACCTGTAATTCTTTGCTTGTTAAAGAATTTTTAAATCCTTGTACAGTTTCAGGAGATACGTTTCCTAGTTGTTTACCTACCACACCGTGAAGTAACTCGTGCTGACCAACTGAAATGTCTCTAAGGTTTTTAGCAGCCTCTCTATTTATATATATATTACCACCATTGTCTATGTAACCAGAAGTGCCTTTAAAACCCGCATCATCTTGTTCTCCTAGCTCTTTCATCTTAGCTTCAAACTCTTTAGATGAATTAAACTCTGTAAAAGTTTTACCAGAAGCTTCAGTTGTTTCTCTAGCTTGTTCTAAACCAGCCTCAAATGCTGATTCAAAATTGTACTGCAAACTAATAGCTTCTAACTGTTCATTTATTTGAGTTATATCTTCTCTTTGTTTTTTTACAATAGCTTTATCAGTCGCTTTATCTACTTGCTGTTGTAGTTTTTGTTTTCTTTGTAGTAAAGTGAAAGCTTTTTTCTCTCCTTCAATAGTCAGACTCATGCCATCTATATCTCTCATCATGGCCCCGTCTTGTTTCAAATCTCTAAGTATTGTACTAGCTTGCTCTTGAGTCATAGGATCATTAGGGTCCATTACTTTCAATTGCAAATGCTGAGAATAACCTTCTTGAAAACCTTTATTAAGTGTAAAGCCTTTAGCCATTCTATATTGGCTATCAGATATTTTATCCATTGCTTTAGCTTTACTAGCTCTATGACCTGCAGATATAGTTCCAATAGGTCCACCTGCTAAAAATCCCATAGCTCCTGCTCTAACCACGTTTGACATAGTTATTTCAGTAGCCATTTTATCAAAAACTTCTTTTTCTTTCCAAGAATTAACACCAGACTTAATAGACATAGTAGCTATTTCTTGCGCTGCTTCAGTTACAGCTTCAGCGCTACCAGCTTTTAAACCAGCTTTAGTTAAAGCGTATACACCTGTTTCTAATCCTTCTTCTATTATTTCATTAGTAGCTTTTTTAATGGCGGCTTTAGAAACTTGTTTGCCAGCTAGCTTGCTCATTACTTTACCTAACACACCTTTTCTAACAACTGAACTAACTCCTTTAGCTCCCATACCACCTATCATACCTCCAAAATAACCACCAGCACCTTCTATAGCACCATTAACAACACCTATTGTCGTAGCTAAACCAAACCTTTCTTTCATTGATAACCCTTCAAAGTCTTCACCCATCATCTCTTCCATCTCACCGCCAGCTATAGATAATCCCATTAAAGCTCCATAACCAACAGCTCCAGTGCCTGTTAAACCAGCGGCTAACATCATGCTACCCATTTCAACCATAGAAGTATACACACCGCCAGCAACAGTAGAATTAAACTCTTGTTCATATTCATTAGTTACATCAGCTCCATACTTTTCAGTCATTTTGGATACAGCCATTTGAGCTTCTCTTGCTAAAGCTTTTTTGCCTTGTTCAGGATCTTCACTCCAATACTTTTCAATATCATCCTCTTTTAAAGCTAACATGCCTCCATTGAAATAAGATGTTATTTTATCTCCAACACCTAGTATAGTGTTTGCTGTTATACCAGCTATATTACCTTTTTCAGCTTCTACTACATATTTTTTAGCATTGACTATTTGAAGTTGCGCTTGTAAGGGTTGTATTTGACTACTGTACATGCTACTTAACCTTTTATCAGTAGCTAGTATGTCTTGTTCTGTTTTAACTAATAAAGCTTTTCTTTCTGCAATTTCCTCGTTAGATAAATTACCTTGTTTTATTTCGTTTTGTAATTTTTGTAAATCTAATTTGTAAGTATTAAACGCAGCTTGATTTTGTGAATATTGTTTATTAACGTCTATTAATTGATTGTTTAATTTTTGTGTTTCTTCTTTAACAATATCAGCATCATAAATTGAATCAAAGTTTTTTACTACATCTTCAGAGACTTTTTCTTCTTTAAAAATATTAGTAACCCAATCCCAGTCATCTTCACCTTTTTCATCTTTAGCAATTTTCTCCATTGCTGCTACATCTAAATCTCCATTAGCTATAGTAGCCATCTTCTTAATACTAGTAGGATTATAGTTACCTTTATTTAAATTTAAAAAACTTTTTAATTTTGCTGCTTGTTCTTTATCACCTACGTTAGTCCAATTATCTAAAGATATTTCAGTTGCCTGGCCATTAGGTGCATACACTTTTATATTGTCTCCAATACCTGTTTCTTCAAAAGTAAAACCATAATCACCATATAAGTTGTTTAGAGTGCCATAAACTTGCTCTTCTTCGTGGCCTACAATTTTAGCTCCAAGATCTCCATCTAGCACACTGGTAGGTATTTGACCTTGTTTAACACTAGATAAAGCATTGGATAAATCTTTATTATACTGCCCTAATTTATTATCATATGTAGAGCTTTCGTCAAAATTTCTATAACTAGCTATTCCACCAGCAGCTGTGTTAAAACCAACTTCTTTCTGAGCTTCTAAAAACTCATTAAAAGATTTGTCTCCTGCTAAAATTCTCTTACCTTCAACACTTATGTTATCCCACTCTCCAGACTTACCTAATTCAAAATCTGAATCTTTAAGTTTCATCCTAACTTCAGTAGGTAGATGATCAAAAGATTCTATTAATAAAGCTTTATTAGGATCATACCCAGAAAGTTTATTTTTAATTCTATTTCTATACTTGTCATCTGGACTAATTTCAACAACTTCTTCTACAACTGGGTCTTCAGGTATAGGCATATCTGTAGTACTTACCTCTTGCCCACTACCCGTTTCATCTTCTATTTTTTCTACTATAACAGCGTCTGGATATGTAGACATAAAATCAGAAAAATTACTATCATCTATATCGTGCCACAGTTGGCCTGTGGAATCTCGCATTGTGTATTTTGGCATAAAATTTTATTATGGATTAGTTATAGTACCTCCACCTTGTTGAGCAGGTTGTCCAGCTTGACCAGGTTTTCCTTGATTTTTGAAAGATTTAGACGGTGAACTTGCATTTACACCTTGATAATCAGGGTTTAAATATCTTCTTCCTTTATAATTAAAAAATTGTTGATCAGAGCTTGGCTTTGGCTCTACTGATTTATAAGCTTGTTCTGCAGCTTGAGATCTTCTTTGAGAATATATGGTTTGTTGATCTAGGTTAATACCACCTTCGTCAGCTAAAGCAGCTCTTATACCTTCAGCAGTATTAGTTCCTGGTATAATATCTCCTTGTTCATCAACTACAGATCCTATTGGCATTTTGTTTTTATCTGCTAAATCTTTTAAAAACTTGCTTTTTTCTTCCTTGGTTTTGAGTTCATCATATTCTTCGTTTTTCTCGTCAGTCATCATATCAAGTATGTATGCTTCGTCAATAACGCTATAAGTCTTGCCAACCGGATTAACCTCTGTTAAAGCAGATGCTATTTTATCAGGATTACCAACTAACTCATTTGATTTTTCAGCATATACATTGTATCTTTGTTCTCTAGCTTGATCTGTTAAGCTTGACTCAGCTACTTTGCCTGATCCAGGTGCTTTATATTTTTTAGTAGATTGTATCATCTTTATACCATCAGCCGCAGCATTATCCTCTATAGACTTGTTAGCCATCCACCTCGCAGCCTCGTCTCTTTGTTTTTTAATATTAGCTTCTGTCTCTTCAGCTGTAGCGCCTTCGACATCCATCCAGTCTGTGTCTCTACCCATCATATCAGCCCAAACGCTTTGCATACGCTCTTCATCATCTAAGATGCCTTTAAATTGGTTAGAAGTAACCATAGATTCAGCAGCTTTAGTTCTTTGTTCAGGTGTCATGTATTTAAGCGTAGCTTCTTGATCACCTATTCTCTTTGTTTCAAACATTACTAAATCAGCATTATCTTTACCACCAGGTTTAACAGTGTTATTATAAACACCTTTTAAAGACTCAGATATATCAGGCACTGTTTTAAAGTATTCTTTGCCACTATTTTCTAATTGAAGCAGCTCATTAACGTTTATCATGGCAGGTTCTTTACCATCTTCACCTGGTTTAAATAAACATAATTGACCATTATCATCTACTAACTTTACATTGCCACCTTGAGATAAAGCTAATAAAACTTCTTGTTGAGCAGTAGGTACTCTAGAGCTTATGGAGCCAGGTTGTCCAGGTGGTATTTTTAAAGCTTCTTGCAGCGCTTTTGTTTGAGCCATTATAGGAACAATTGACTCTTTAAAAGTGGTAACTTGATTGTTTAAATATGACAAATGTCTATTACCCTCTACTTGAGATATACTACCATTTTGTATACCTTTTTTTATTTTAAAGTAGTTTTCTGTTTGATCACCAAAAAAATCATTCATATTTTGATCAAATTTACCATAGCCTGTTTCTTTTATACCTGAAACTTTATCAAACATACTTCTTTGCTCTGTGTTTTGCTCTGCAAACAATTGCTCTTGAGAAGCTCTTTCTAATTTGTTTTTAGCTATTACACTGGAAACCATTTTATCCATTTCTTGAGATAAACTTGGTCTACTTGCTAAAAATTGAGAAAACTGCTCGTTCGTTTGTTGTTGAGGATTAGAGTATGCACCAGTGCTTCTTGATGCTGCTCCACCCTTACCTAATCCACCGCCGTAATTTTGTACTTTTGCCATAATTTATATTTTTAAGGTGTTGTTTTTGGAGGTATAACCGCTCCTAAATATTCATTAGCACCACCAGCTCCAAAAGACTGAACACCACCAGCTAAACCGCTAGCCATACCACCTACAGCACCTAGCATCTGTTGATTAGCCGCCATTTTAACATTGTTAGCTTGCATAGCCATAGCCTCAGCATTGTCTTGTTCTGTTTGTAATCTATCCATTTTGGATACGTCTCTTGCTTCTTGAGTTTCAAACTTGTAAGCTTCTCCTTGAGCTTTCAGTTGTTGTACCTGGTTAGCACCTTCAGCTCTAGCCGTGTTATTAGCTTGTTCTTGTTTTTCTATGTCAGCAGATATACCACGTTTAGATTCTAAAGCTGCTCTAGCTAAAGCAGTTGCACCGCCAGCTCCACCGCCAGTTTGCATTATAGTATCTAAAGTATTAGCCAGCGCAATATCAGCTTCTTCAGCAGCAAACTTAGAAGCTTGAGTAGCAACACCAATGTTTTCAAATTCATTAGCCATATTTTCATAAGGATTAATAACTTCTTGCCTGTTTTTTTCAAGTTCTGCTAATGCGGTTTTTGCATCATTAGCCTTTTGCTCTTGTTTTATTAATTCTGCTTTAGCGTTGTTCTTAGTCATTTGAGCATCTACCATTTTGGTGACACCTCCTATTCCCGCTGCTATTGCTATACTTGTTGCTACTGCCATATTACAATACTTTTGTTAATTCATAAGAGTGTTTAGTATCTGCTACCCACCCTAGTTTTTCATGTGTTTCTATTAGTCCTTTATGTTGCATTACTGCAAATAAATATTTATAATCAAGAGATTTAACTAAGTTTTCAGCACCAGTTATAAGAAGCTCTATAGCTGCTTTTCTGTCATCTTCTCTATATTTTGGATTAGACACTATCCATTCTAATAAAGCTGTCTTAGAATTAGTTAAATAAACAAAACCAGCTACTACTGGTGTATCATTTATTTCTACTATTAAACCTCCTTTACCATTTTCTGGTAAAAAGTCTTTTGTTGGAGCTTTCCACTTAGGCCAATTACTCCACCAAGACACTAATGTATCCCAGTCTTTGTCTGTAAGTTTACGTATATTCAATTTAATTTAATTAGATGATTGCACTTGGTTAGAAGATACTGCAAATATTTGTTTAACACCTCCAGGATTAGTCGATATATCAGTTGATAATTTAACAGTTGCTGTAAAACCTTTTATACCGCTAGTTGGATAACCTCCGTAAGAATCAGGTCCAAAAACAACTTCACCAGCTCTTGTACTACTATTACTCTTTAAATTAGCCACATATTTACCTTCTTTTAGGTTAAATCCAGCCCTATATATAGGGTGTGTTAAAGCTGCTGGGTATTCATTACCGCTGGTATCATAAGCACCTTCGTAGTAACTATTTACTATTACACTTGTATCGGTATAATTTACATAACTAGGGTTAGTTGTGCTTGGATTTACATAGTTGTCTGGAACCTCTTGTAATCCTTGAATATCAGACACGAAGCTTTCACCTTGCCAACCGTTACTTCCTTCATAACCTAGTGTTAAAAAATTCTTGTTAACATTAGGCTGTGGGTTAAAAACGAAAGTTACAGAAGATTTAGCAGGTGCCTCTCCATAAAAAACATTTCTATTGTTAGGTGTGTTGTTAAAGTAATGTTGATATATTTCACCACTATTAGTAGTAAAGTAAGTGTTTTTTAAACTAAACATATTGTTAGGTTTAAAGCTAAAAAAGCTTGGCCAACCTAATACATCTTCGTCAAAAGATAACGTTTCATAAGTGCTTACGTTATCAGTTAATGTGCCTTTTGCTTTCTGTATAGATAAAGTATATTTACCATCGTGTATATCCCATCCGCCAACTATTCTATCTTTTTTAAAACTTCTAAATAGAATAGGTGAGTCGTTAGGTATGATGTAAGATATTTCTTCTGACAATGCAACATAACTTAATGCTGGAGCAGTATTACTATCATAACCTATAACGTAGCTATTAAATTCTATACCATTTATAATTAATTGAGATCCTATTTCTATATCAACAGGAGTTGTTATGGTAATATAAGGAGACGCAAAAACAGTGCCACCAGATTGATCATTACCATATACAGCTGAAACATCTATAGCTTCTGGATTTTCATTTATATTCTTTAGCTCATCTCTAAAAAAGTTAGACATGCCATATTCTGATATTTCAGTCATACCGTCGTGAGATAATCTAAGTATAGAACCTCTATCTTTGTCTGCAAAATATTTCCTAAAGCCATAAACAGCAAATGACTCTGGATTTTTACTTATTCCAAACTCGCCTCTATATGGTGTTATTTGACCAATAACAGTTCCTGGAGGTAAAGTTTGAGTACCACCTTCAGATGTGTATATTTGATCTTTATCTATTAAAGCTCTATTTACTTTATCTTCTTGAAAAACTATCAAGTTAGTATCTTCAGCATATAATTTCTGTATACTACCTCGTTGTGGATCAACAGCTTTGGTTATAGACTCACCAACGGAAAAAACATTTGTCTGGTTTAATCCTGTTCTAGAGTTGTACACACCTGAGTATATTAAAGCATTAGGCCTGACTTCTTGATTGTTATCATCTTCTTTTAAGTAAGCTTTAGCTCCAAAATCCATAGAAACATTATTATATCCTCCTTGATACCTAGACTCTTCTATAAACCAATTTTCAGTTTCATCAAACGGATATGTAGATATGCTAGGAGTTGGTGGAGCAGTTTGATATCTCTGTGTCTCGCTTCCACATCCTGACGGGTAAGTTGGAAAACCGGTTGGATTCCAAGCAAGTCCAGGGAAATTAGAACCTTGACCACCTCTATATTCTTGAGGAAGTGTAACTCCTGCATCTGGATCAGTGCCACCAGCGTCGTAGTTATATGGTATACTACCTGTAGTTGGTGTTCCTAGATATATAGCTTTTTTTAACCAAAAAGTGTTATAATAAGATACTTCTATTGTATACGCCATATTTAATCAGTTATTTCAATTTTTAGAGAATAATAAGTTTCACCACAGCCAGATATTCCTTGAGCATCTTTTGCTACTATTTTTAGCACAATAGGAGTATCTTTATTTACATAAGTATAAACAATAGGATCATCATCGGTGGTTAAGGTTAAAACATTTCCATTTTGAGTCATTCTAAAAAATACATCTGTTGTAGAGTCTGCTGGTTTTTCTACTACCATTTCTAAATTATCTAAATCAGTGCCAGCTGATCCATTAAAAGCTTGAGTTGTTAAATCTATAGTACCTAAAACATCGCCTATATGTCTAGGCCCTGGTGTAGAAACATGTATAGGATAAGTAATATTTCCTCCACTATCTCCATCAGCCCATGTAAGAGAGGTTGCTGAAGGTATGGGATTTAAGCTAGGATCAACATTACTTAGTAGCAACTGCTTAGTAACTAAGTTGTCACCATTAGCTAATATTCTCAATGTAATATTAAAAGTCCTATCATTACTATCTTGTCCCCAGTAAAAATATTGAATAGCTCTAAGTCTGTATTTAAAGCCTGTTGTATTTACTAATTCAAAAGGAGTAGGTGATATAGTCGCACCATTACCATTTGTTACACTAACCAACTCTATACTTCCAACGCCTATTAAAGTATTATTACTATCAACAGCTTGAAACTCAGGGCACACCCAAGCACTATTCCCTGGCACTATATCTTCAGAAGCTGTTAAACTTATAGGTTCTGGATTTGCAACTGGTGTAGCAATGTCAACACCAATTCCACCACTACTAGATGATATGAGAGTGTTTAAAGGTTTTATTAGTCCAGAAGTTGTGGTTTCGTTGTATATTTCTATTTTAGATTCAACAGCATTTGTTTCAAACACATTTAAATTCTTAGAAAAACTAGGAGGATTAGATGAGTCTATTCCGTTTTGTAAAAAAGGTGAAAAACCTACTAAAAAACTTGTTTCAATTTGCGCTACAAACGGGTTGCTACTCGCTTCTAAATATAAAGGGTCTATATATGAAGTACTAGAGGTTGAGAAATTGTTAGGATAAGAAGATTTATCAGCATATTTACCTCTTCCTGACGTCCAAGGACCTAAATCATTAAATGAAATTATAGAGTTCACTGTAAATTCGTTTTTCTGATACACTTGAGAAGACTCAGTTTTAGCTAAAGACGGTTCCCAAGATGTAGTCCAATTAGTTGGAGATACTATGTATTTAGTAACAACTCTAGGGTACAACAACGTTTCACTGCCATATATTTCCTCTGTAGGTCCAACATCTGCTAACTCTTTTGGTACTTTGTTTATGTTATCACCATATAAAGCTATATTACTTACATTATTTGCTCTTTTGTAAGATGGCTTATCACCTGTTACGTTACTGTCACCAACTTCGCCTATAAAAGTTATTTTACCAGAAGTAGCACCCGGCACATATACATTGTAATACTCTTGCTCTAATTGTTGTACTACAGCTTTATAAGTTAAATAACCTAGTGGATTGACAGGGTTATTTCCAGATTGTATTCCATTAAATATACCTGGATAACCATCTGTCTTGTTATTTGGTATTATATCACTAAAAGTTATTTTTAAATTATTGCCTGGCCAGTTTAAAGTACTGGCAACGTTTTCGTAAGGGGCATAAACACTAGATTTTTCACCTGCTAATCCTAGACTTATTGAATCATCTCTTAATATAACATTAGAAGATCTACCATATCTATCAACTAAAACAATACCAACCTTATATGATCTGTTTTGTTTTAATGTGTGATTTATATATTCTTTTCTACTGTAGCTATAACCACCTGCTGGGTTTCCAATTGCTTTCTTTTCACTAACACCTAGGTAGTAATTTAAATTTTCAGGAGATGCATGCTTTTCTACAAAGTTACCATATATAATTCTATTACTTGCGGTTGCTTGAGCAGCAGCTCTAATAGGCACTTTATCGTGTATTCTAGTTGCAACAGCATCTGGTAAAGTTTTAAAAGGTTTGAAAGAATCATAATTATAAGAGTAGTACCTATCAGTTGTTGAAGTTAGCTGATCTTCAACTATTATATCGTCTACGACTTTTATAGCTAACCCATCAGATTCTTTAGCTAGTATCTGTATTTCTTTTACTTTAAAATTGTTAAAAAACTCAGATTGCAAAGGACTAGAAGTTGGACTTGCTACATCTATATTATACCTTGGTGGTAAGTCTATCTTTAAAGAAGCGCTAGTAACCTGATTTTCCATAAATTTTACTATACCACTATCTGCTGTATCTTTTTCGTTTCTATGTGTTTCTCCGTCGTACCCACTATCTAGAAAGTAGCCAAAGTTTTTTGGTATAAATAAAGCTTGGGTAAAAGGAGCCATTAAAGAATACTCTCCATCATCATATTTAAATCTATAGCTAAATCTTACAAATTTATCTTTTAAATATTCTTCATCACCGGCATATAGTGAATCATAATCAGGATTAACTTGTTCAAATTGCAATATATCATTTTGTTCAAAGGCTAATGATCCAGATTCTATATAAGCTGCAGCAGCAGCGTTAGCCTCATTAACAGCGTCAACATTAGTTTTGCCAGATCCTATAGGATATTCAAAGTTCAAAAGCTTTTTATTTGCTTGAATGTTTGTTAACTTAAAGTAACCTAATTCTGGTTTACTTATATTCATAAACCTAGTAGAAGGAGTCACAGCTATATCATCATTTGCAAACTCTAAGTCTATTTGAGACGTAGTTAAACTACTAACAACTGAAGTAGAGTGAGATGGCAAGTACTCTGACACGTTATCTTTCATAGTATTGTTATTACTATTGTCTAAAAAAGATATAGGGGAAAAAGGCGCAAATTTAGCTACTGAAATATGATCCTCATTAAAATAGTAACTAGAATCTGCTATAGCTGTTTCAACATTTATTTTTCTAGGCTGGTTTCTATTATCTGTAAAAAACAATAGATCTTCTAAAAGATCTACACCTAACATAGGATGAGTTTTTGAAAAGTTTAGAAAACTTCCTTCAATTAAAATACTAAAAGCAGGTGATGTAGAATTATTAAAAGGACCTTGAATATATGCTATATAACATTTTGATCCTGGTATAGTACCACCTGCTGGGTGAGGTACATTATCTACTGGAAAATTACTTAATTGATCTTGAGATGAATCTGTGAAGTTAGTAGCAAATACATAAATTCTATCCTTATCGGTGTCAACATAGCTACCTATTATCTCTGTATTAATTGCAAAATTAAAATTAGAATATTTTATATTTCCTAAAATGTTCTCTATAACACCTTCATCAGGACCCTCGCTCTTGCTTACAGATATATTTCTACCATCCCTGTATTCACCATTAGGTAAAAGTCTTTCGTCTAAGTCTTTGTTCATTTTAGACTTGACAAATACGTTTCTTACTTCTGCCATTTTAATGCTTTATCCATTTAGATTTACCTCTCATGTTTTGTATCATTTCACCTAGCTTCATATTGCTTAATCTTATTTTAGTATTTCTAAGTTTAGCTGATCTATCTCTTTTAAATCTTTGAACTACATATTCTTGAACTCCAGATCTTGAAGCTAAGATAGAATAAGCTATATGCATGTACATCGCTTCTTCCGCCATTTTAGGTAGCTTAGTGTCTAAATCAGATGCTAAGCCATCAGATATGTATTCTAATATTATAAGTCTATCTCTTAGATCACTTGAAAATGATATTTTATTTTGTCTATTATCTATATTAAACCAGCCATTACCCTGTGAAGTAACAGGATCTAAACCATATCTTTGACCATAAGATTTACCCCACCAATTTTGACCATAAACATTAGCATTATACATGTATTGATCAAACTCACCTGTTATTAGTTTGTCATTAGTACTTTCCCATCTAGACCTTGTTTCAGACTGTAAAGCTTCAGTGTTTTGGCCATCCTCATCTTGAAGAAAACTTCCATCCTTAGATTGTAATGGAACTGATGTTGGATCTGTAGTTAAATTATTAGCTGGGTATATAGGATGTAAAACACCTAAGCTATCAACCCATGACATTCTGACGTAGTTAACGTAGTCTTGAGGTATTATAACAGACATACTTAAAGGTAAATCTAGTTCTAAAGATTTTATACTATTTAAAGTGTCATAACTAAATTCTTGCAAACCTCTTTTAGCGTGAAATATAACATCAGTTCTTTTAACACTCGGTATAAGTTTACCATCTCCAACATAAGCAATTAGAAAATTATTTACAATATCATTTAGCTTTATATATTGATAACTTCCATAGTTGTTCCAAAGAGTAGTAGCTTTTAATACGACTCTAACTAATGTGCTTGGCGTATTAGGAACTGCTGGGTTTAAGGTTATAGTCTGTTTGTTGAAAGGTGGTTTATCAATATTATTATTTGACACAGAAACAATCGCACCACTATAATCAGAGAAAGTAGTTCCACTATCTGTGCTAACTTGTACTTTGAAGTTAGTTGGCTCTGTGGAAGATGACAAATGTAGATCTGGTTCAAATGTGCACTCAAAAACAGTTTGAGGCGCGGCCGTTACAGCAAACATTTTTTCACCTGCGTAATATTCTTCGTTAGTTTGATTAATTAAACTCATTGATTATTGTTTTTGATTTACTCTTTCTGCTTGCAGTTGCCCTGCGGCGGCTTGAACTATTTGAGGATCTCTTATTATTATACCAGCATACATAAGTATAGATAATACAACTTCTGTAAACTCAGAATTATGTAATTCAAAATCTACAGTTGGAGGCGTGCTTGCATTAAAAATAAATTGACCTAAATTACCCACTGTATAAGCCCAGTTAATATCATCTGGAACTTTTATATATTGAACAGCTACATTAGCAGTAGCAGCATTGGCTTTGGTGTTTATAATATTTGGATATGCTTGTAGCTTATTGTTTTCAAACAAGTATATAGGAAATTGCTCGCTTGGAGTTACTAATGGAGATAGTCTTAGGTTATAAAACTCACCTCTATCAACTCTCTGCATTTCAACTGGCAGTCTATTAGCATCTTCATAAGTGACAGATCCTACTATATGCGTGCTTGTTGGTAAAGTAAAATTATTGTCGGCAGGAACATAAGTAGCATTACCATCTCTTTTAAATATGTTCATTTTTTCATTTAGGTTCATTAACCTATTAGCGTAATCCACATCAGTCTGCGGCATTCTAGTATATTGATTTAAATCTTCAAAATACTTTTCAAAGATTTCTCTTTGGACTTGCGTACCTATTCTATTAAACTCTTCAGGTGTCATATAACCTCTTTGTTCTTTATTTAGTATAAGTAACACAGTTTTATATACTTTATTTACGCTTATTGCCATTTTAATCTTTTTAAAAAAAAAGGGTGGCGTAAACCACCCTAAGTTATAATCACTTGTTTATTTTAGTTTTTTCATTATTGAGTTGTAAACCTCTACACCTTCGTCAGTTTTAAACCAAGCAGCCATTGCTGAGTATGGGTTTTCGTCGAAAGGAATTTTCATTAATTTCTTATTGTTACTAGCCCATGAAAAACTTCTTTGATCATTAGATAATTGAACTATACCTGATTCTACCGATATAATAGCAATATTTCTAAGTTCAACGTTTTCATCTTCTGCTAAATCTATAAATAAACCTGGGTTTCTTTTAGCAAACAATAATAAATCTCTTTTTAATTCTTTAGAAGCTAATTTATTAACTTCAGAGCCTATCTCTGTTCTTAATATAGCTTCAGCTTTACTAATGTCCATTTCGTAAGCCATGTTCATCGCAGCTATTTCTAATTCTAAATAATCATATTGATCTTCAGCTTGCTCTACAGCATCAAATTCTTCAAATAGTAAACCTTTATGTGGGTGACAAGCTAGAAACTCTTGTAAATTTCTTTTTTGTTTAGAAACCATTAGGTGACCATTCTCAAAAACAATATGTTTTAAAGTTACTTGACCTTTTTGTTCGTCAACAAATATTGATTTTTGATTAGTAGCATACCTCAACTCTCTTTCATATCCTTTTTCTGAGTCAAACCAGACTAAAGGATATCTAGCAGAGTGCTTACTAGGTATAGTATGAGTTAAAGGGCTTTTATTTCCCATTAGATAGTAGTTTCTATCTTTATATTCCCAAGTATCTTTTTTCACTTTAGGAGTTTCAACAGTTTTTTCAACTGTTTTTACAGCTTTGGCTGTAGTTTTCTTTTCTTTTGTTTCCATAATATAATATAATATAATAATAAAAAAGACCCCGCCTAAGCGGGATCCTTTATTTTAAATAGCTATTAAGCTCCTTTGAATAATACAAAGTTGTTAGCAGCTTGAGTTACTAAACATCTTTCAGATAAGAAGTTAACTCTCATAGCATCAAGATCAGAAGTATAAGCACCACCGACAGAACCAGTGATCCAAGACTTATAACGTCTGTCTTCAGTTTCAGAAGCTCTATATCTTACATGTAAGAAAGGACGTCTGATATTTACACCCATCATTTGGTCATAAACAGTTGTAGTACCAGCAGGAACCATAACACCATCAATAGCATTATCTAATCCTCTAGTAGTAGCATCGTTTAAGTATTTCCAGTCAGTTTTGTAGAAGTCATAAGAACCTCTTCTAAATCCTGAAAATCCAAAATTAAGAGCCATATCTTCTTCATTGTCAAATAGACCGTAAGAAGCGCCAGTTTGATATCCAGCATTTACAGCGGCTATCATATTGTCAAAATCTAAAGCAGTAGATCTAGATAAGAAAAGCATGTTTTCTTCAATAGCTCCTTGCTTGTCTAATTGCTTAAGAATGTTATCAAAATCCTGTAATGCGCCAGATCCACCTGCAGCGGGTGCAGCAAATCCAGAATATACATTACCTCTTGCTTCGATAGCAGCGAATAAACCTTCAGATCCTTTAACTACAGTAGCTCCAGAGTTTCCATAAGCAAAAGCTTCTTCAGCTCTACCACCAGTAGTATCATATTTAACTGACTCAACCATAGACATTTCTAGGTAATCGTCAAATCTTAATCTTGTTTCAGATTCAGACTTTAAATACCATAAGTATCCAGAAGTTCCTTCTTCAGTAGCAACCTCAACCCATCCAATTTGAGCAGTGTCAGATCCATTAATCTCAAAGTTATCTTTAAGAATAATTGGTGAATTTGAAAACTGAGAAAATTGTGGTTGAATAGTTCCATTCATTCCAGTAGAACCTTTAGCAAACTCAGAACCGTACACAAACAATGTAGCTATGTTGTCTCCCTTTAGACCAGTAGCTAAAGCAGCGTAAGTAGTCTCATATAAAGAGCAAGTCAAGATATCTTGTTTTGTACCAGATGTATTACCGATAGACTGTACTAAAGCTTTAGCAGTTACTAAACCTGTAGCTCTATCAGAAAGCAATATAGATTGCCCAACTCTAACAGCTCCACTTGGTGAATCAGCACCAGGAGCAGCAGCAGCTAAATCTAATGTTACTTTTATCTGGTTAGCTTGTCCAGATACAGCAGCTGTATCAGCATTTTTGTAAGCTACGTGTAGTCTATTTTGTTCAGACCAAATTACTTGATCAGACGTCATAGGCATTTCAGCTCCTACCATTCTCAAGAAACCACCTAAAGTTCGGTTTCCGTATCTTTCTACTTCCGCTTCGTAAAGCTCAGGTAGATATTGTTGCGCAAAATCATTAGCACCACCTGTAAAATCTAGGTAGTTATCGTTAAGTGCTAATCTTTTCTGTGCAGGCTTAATTTGAGCAGGAAAACTCCCGCTTGTTTCAAATCCAATTGGCATAATTTATTAATTTTTAAGTTTTATTTTTTTTGTTGTTTTTATTTTTAACCTAGAGCTATCAACACCAGAAATAGCTTTTACTTTAAATCCTCCTACAAAAACATCTCCTTCAGACGCTGGCGTCCTAGATTCAATGTTTATATTTTTAGATTTAGCTACTACATCTTTAACAGCATCGGCTTTACCTTGCTCATAAAAATGTTTTGCTATAGTATCTGCGTTTTCTGCCGCATAAATAGCTTTATGATAACCAACATGATCCTTTACACTTCCATCTTCGTTTAAGAACTTCTTAACAAAATGAGATAAGTTTGATTGGCTCTTAGCAACTTCCTGAGGGTTTGAAACTCCATATCTAAATCTTTTTTCTCCAACATTAAATTCAAAACCTTTGAATTCATCAGAGAACATTTGATTAGTTTGCTTTTCAAAATCAGCATGTTGCTTTGTTGCTACATCTTGCTCTTTGTTATATCTATTGAAAAAGTCCATTGCTCTCTGTTGCTCTTGAGTAACGCCCGGTCTCAACTTGATCTCGTCGTAATATTTACTCTTTGTTTGCTCCAGAAAGTCACGTGCTTTGGCAATTTCTTCTTTATAAGCTAGCTTTTTCTTTTTAATTGCTCGCTCTTCATCCACGTCTTCGTCCCAAGAATAATTGTCTTCTAATATAAAGTCAACTTCTTCTCTGTCCAAATGTGGTTTAGTCTGTTTGTAATATTCTCTAAGTAAAACGTCTTCATTGATATTAGTGTAATCTGCATTTAATCTAACATAATCATTAATATCACCACCTGTTTCCTCCATGAATGAAACTAATTTTTCGATGTTTTCTGGTAAAGGTTTCCCTGTTACTTTTTCATCTCTTATAGCTTCTTTTAGTTCTTGTTCTACAACTTTAGTTTCTTGCTTAACTTCTTCTTCAGTTATTTCAGATACTGGGCTTACGATTTCTTTGGTAGATTCTTGCTCTTCGTGTGTTTTTCCCACTTCTTGCAGTTCCAGCTTTTGTTCTTCTTTCGTCTCATCAGACTGTAGCACAACTTTCTTTGTTTCTGGCTCTTGAACGGCATCTTCTTGTTTTTTACTTAAGTCTAATTTTACTGGTTTAGTGACCTTGTTTAGTTTTTTTGGTCTACCTATTTTTTTCTTTAATTTCAAGCCTTCCTTACCTTCGTTAGTAGGAGGACCCTTTTCTACTTGTTTTGACATAATATAATATAATAGTTAATAAAAAAATTATTGTGGAGCAAATTGCTCTAATCCAAACCCACCAAGGTTGTCATTACCTGCGGATTCAAAGTTTGTTGGTAATAAATCATTTTTCTTTTGATCTATCATTTGACTCTGTTGAGTGCCTATAAGTTTAGCTCGTTTATCTTTACGATCTTCTATAAAATTTTCTTTGTTTCTTTCAGCTTCACCTTTAGCTTGAGTTAACTGTATATTAAAGTCAAATTCAATTTGCATTAATTGTCTTTTAATTTCAGCCTCTCTTTCCATTCTTTGTATTTCGAACTGTGATTTACCTTGTTCGATCGATAAAGTAGTCTGTGCTAAAGCCTCTTGCTTTTGCACCTCTGCCATTGCCGTTCTTTCAGCTGTCTCAGCTTGAGCAGCAGCTTGGGCTTTTATGTTAGATTGTTGAGCTTCTTGATCTTGTTGTTGTTTTTGTTTTCTTCTTTGTTTCAACAATTGATTAGCAAGTTTTAAGTTGTTAACTTGCCTAATGTCTATAGCATCTTCTAAAAATATTTGACCACCTTGTAAAGCTACTTGAATATTTTGTTCTAGTTGAGCTTTTTCTTCTTCGTCAGGTACTAAATCCAAAAATATACCAAAGTCGTATAGATGCAGGTTATATATATCCTCGAGCGTTCCTACGTTATAAGAACTTATGCTTGACTTTAAAGCATCTTTAGTTAAATCAAACTCTAAGCAATCTCCCACTCTAAGAGCTATGTTCTCGCAAGTTCTAAGAGTTAAGTACAAACTAGCTTGAACAATATGTCTAGTTGCTGTATTTGAATTAGCAATAGCTAACTTTTGTAGCCCAACTAAAGAGTCACTAGAAGGAGTACTTCCATCTCTAGCTTCGTTAAGACCGGTTACATCTCTTATCATTTGTAAATAATACTGATAAGTTTGTATAAGACCTTGTATCTTATTCATGCCACTAGAAGTAGAAAGTTCTTGTATAGGAACTTTACCAGGGTTTTGGCCACCATCTTGAGTCATTGACCTACCTATAATACTACCAGTTTGAAAGTACATGTTTAATGCTTCTTGTGGATTGTAGCTTGTTCCGCTACCTAAATCTATTTCTGCTAAACCGTCCGCATCTAGATATATACCGTCAGGTACTATTCTAGACATTACCTGCTGCAACTTTAAATGAGTTAATTGAATCATGTCAGCAAAACCAGTTATTCTACTAACTAAAGATTCTATTCTACCTTTATACATTTTAGGAGCACATATGTTATAATTCATATTTACTTTAACCAAGTTAGACTCAGGTCTTGTCATATTCCTAGCTAACTCCCATTGTAAAAGATTTTCATGTCCTAGTATTTTAGCTCCAGAGTATAACACTTCAATTGACCTAGAAACTCTATCAAAGTTGTCATTAGGTTGTGGATTAAATGTATCTGGTTTTTCAAGTGCTTTTTCTAAACCGCTAGATGTTTCTTTAATCTTAAACACTTGTTCACTATAAGTCTTATATTCAAAATATAAAACATACACGCTATTATTATCGTCTCTACCGTTCCAGTCAAATATATAATTACTGTTTCCAGGATATTTTTGTATCTTTTCTAACTCTTCAGAAGTTAAATTTGGAAATTCTTGTTTAAGATCTGATAAACTAATTCTTTTAACCTCACCAACATACCATATATCTTCAAAGTTAGGATCTTCAGTGTATGAATAAACTAATCTAGACGGATCAACGTAGTCTACAGTTATGCCTTCAGCTTTGTTAAAGCTTGTTTTAGTACAACCTATACCTAGTATAACTAAATCTTCATTAATTCTTCTTCTGGTTAACTCGTATCTATTTCTATCTAAAGTGTTGTTAATTAACTCTTCTTCAGCTATTTCAACAGATTGCTTGTAATCAAGCTGCATATGAAGTTCTAGCTCCTCTTTGTTTTGAGGTAAGTCTTCAGGATTGTCTGTAGAGTACAGGTTTAAACCTAAAGCTCCTTGTATATTATCTAAATATTCTTTCGTCTCTATATCTCTTAATATTCTATTAGCATACTCAGTTCTTGATTTTATAGATTCAGGATCTTGTGCATAAGCTTTTATTTCATAAAGCTTTTCAGACATGCCATTAACAACAATATCTACAAACTTAGGTATTACAGGAACTGGCTTCCAGTCTAGATTTAAATAAGATAAATCACCATTTATAGCTAATTCGTCTTTATACTTCTGAACAGCTTGCTCACCTCTTGCATAAAGCCTTAAGTTTCTAAAATTATTAAAGTTAGTAGAGTATCTATTACCTAAACCAGTTCTAGTACCACTAAACCACTCACCTTCTATAGCTTTGCCAACTTGCATGCCATAGTCATAGCTTGATTTTACTTCATCAGGAACAACTTGGTCTGGGAAAATACTATTACTATCAGTTACAACCATTTATTTAATTATTTGTGAAAAATTTCCTTTGTTATTATATCTTTTAATACCTAGGTTAATACTTTTTAAAGATCTATCAGCCACTGGTTTGTATAAATTTTTATTACAAGCCATAATAGCTAAACCTGAGCTTATTGAAGCATCGTGCTTTGTTCTATTGTTAATATTGAACTTAGCCCAATCTTCTAATGTCTTTTGATGATACATGTCTCCATAATCATCTTGTTTTAACCCTACATATGTTTCTATATAAGATTCAATAGCAGCAGCATGCGCTTGCTTAATATCTTCGCTTGAATTAGGTATTCCACCTATTTCTTTTTCAGTTGTAGATAGTTTGTTCCATATTTTATCAGGTCGATTCATAGAGAAGCCTCTATAACCTCTTCGTTTTAGATAATATAAAAACCTAGGTTTGTTATTTTCAGCTAGTATAGGCATTCCGTAAAATACACAAGCCATTAACACATCTTCAAAGAATATTTCAGCGGTCTGTGGTCTTGATATATATTCTAAAAAAAAATGATTAGCCGGAACTTCTTCCATACTAAACTTTGTTAATCCATGTAAAGCACCGTTAGATCCTTTACCATCTACTGTACCTGATATATCGTAACTATCTAAACCAAAAGCGCCAATATGTTCATTACCAGGTGATTTAACCCCATTATTAAGTATCACTCGGTTTTGTAGATTTTTAGATGGAATCCAACTTACATTAAATCTACCATTATTATTCGGTACAAAAACAACCGACGTGTCTTTAATTCCGTCCTGCCATTGAAAGCTACCAGTTGTAACTGCTGTTGAATTATTTAATTCTGCGTTATAATCTATTTGCTCGTATATTTTAGTTAGATTAAATAAACTATCTTTAGTTTCATCTCTGAACGCGTGAGCTTCAGTTCTTGGAAACTGTCTGTAATATTCATTTAATCCGTCGGAATCTTGCTTTAGTCCATCGACTTCGTTTTCCCAGTGTTCAATAACTCCGATTGTAATTGACTCACCATCAACTCCTTTGACTGGACTCTTTTGTCTAGTGAAGACAGGAAGTCCAAAAGTATCCATGAATCCTTCGTAGTTCCATTCCATAGGGATGAAAAGAGAGTAGAGGCCAGAAGATGTTTGTCCGTTTCTATTTCTTTTAGTAACGTCTGAATTGTTGTAAAGTTTTTTGAAATTGTCTCCACCTTTATCTAAAGCATTTGAAGTTGAGCCCATCATACATTTACCTACGATTTTAGACCCTAGTCTTAATGTAGTTTTTGTAACTCTCCAGTTATTTAATATGTTATCAGGTCTCTCCCATTTACCACTCTCATCATGAGCTAGTATTTTTAGCTTTTCACCATCATAAGAGTTGTCACCTGTATTTTTCCAGTCAATAGTTGTATCAAGTCCTTCTAATTCTTTAAGTTGCTCATTAGACTCAAGTTTTCTTCTAGTAAGCTTTGATGCTGGTACTCTATAAGCCAATTCAGTTTTAGGTCTGTCCATACCGTCTTGTATTGGTTTAAAGAAGAAAGGGTAATTAACGGATATTGGGACAACTTTATCTGTAAACATTTTTTTGGCATCAGCTCCAGACTTGGATAATATACCGAATCTACAATCTGAAGAAATAGTTGCTTGATTAACAAGTTCCGCTGACGACATGAAAGAGAATCCAGATCGTCTGTTCTTAAGATAACACATTCCGTAACATCTTGTATCTGCTTTACATGCTTCCCAAAATATAAAGAAGAGTCTATTTGATTCTCTATAATCTGGTGCGCCAACGTCAATTTTTGACCATTGGAGGTACATATAATGAGTGCCAGTAATGTAGTTAGCCAAGCCGTTATTATAAAACCAATAACCATTTTCTCGCCTTTTGAATTCTTCGTCGATGTAATCATACCACTTTTCTTTAAATTCAGCTGGATATTCTTC
>Ga0206677_10000945_pt1 | contig 27453 bp, 16 predicted proteins | sample M130m12015metaG_FD_155475 | JGI IMG/M metagenome (GOLD analysis project Ga0206677, IMG submission 155475) | Ammonia-oxidizing marine archaeal communities from Monterey Bay, California, United States - M1 30m 12015 | ecosystem: Environmental > Aquatic > Marine > Intertidal zone | place: USA...
CTCAACACCACCAATTAAGTAATAGAAATTAAAAAAACCTTTGTCTACAAATCCAACATGGTTACAATAGTCGTTTTCTTTTAATAAGTAGTCCCCTTTTTTGTACTGTTTTGAGACAAGAGATGCTGATAAGACCGACCATTCTTCTTCTGTTAAATTTACAAAATTAGTTACTAAAGCTTTAATATCTTTATTCATGGTTTTAATTGGTCTATAGATCCCAACAAATTTAAGTCTAATGATTGAATTCTAGGACAAAAGGCTAGGACTATTTTTGAATAATCCCATAGTTTTAAAAGGGTATATAAATATAAAAAAACATCAATAATTAATTGTTTAAAATTTTAGACAAATCTTCCCCAAAATAGTTTGACTTCACTCCTCTTGGCTCCACGACGAAGCGACCTGTCGCAACCAGGGATGAACACAAAAAAATCTGCCAAGCTTGCTTGAGCAGATTTTTAGTTTAAGACCTCTGGACTGCAAGGACATTACCTAAGAAGTGGGCTAGAGAAAAATCAAAGGTTATTCTCGATGTCTCCACTTTTTATTTCTAAAAAAAATATTTTATCCTTGGGAATAGTATTTTTTGAATACTTCTGTTAAAACTCACGAACAGAGCGAACAAATAACTCACCATCTAATGAAATATTATTATTATCATATTGAAGACCAGTACCAAAATTTTGTCTCCATGCAGTTTCTTCAGGTAAACCATTAACAGAATAGACCGATTGATTAGATGTCCAATATGTTTTGGTTCCAAATGAATCTCCAACGGCTTCAATATCTGTTTTAAGAGAATACATTTGAGCTAACTCGTATCTTGTAGGAACTCTCCAGTCTGTAAAATTTTGACCATTCTCTGAATGTTTTGAAGGATTAGATATAACATTTTGAGCGTTATACCATGATGAAAGTCCCTGATCTGTTGTTTCGCAAACCAAACCGTGCTTACCATCCGCTGAGACCATAAAAACATAACCTCCAAGTTCTGGCGAATACCCAGTAGAATATACTGGTGAAGAAACACTCTCAGCTACTTTTGCATGTAATGCGTACGGAACACTCATTAACTGACTTGTACCTGAAATGGTATAAGTACTACCACCTGTTAGATCGGTCTCTGTTTTTATAAAATAAGGCCCAGTATTCCAATCTATTGAGCTAAAATCGTCTGAGGTGGCACCCATACCAATTTCAATACTCACAAGACCGTTTTCATTTGAAGTTGGAGTATGGATTTCTACATAAACCGCTGTTCCTGTTGTTGTATTTTGTAAAATGCTAATTTGCATACCCACTGCTGTATCACTAACTAGTTGACCATCTGCATCTCTAACAACGGCCTGGTAACTCATCTTTTCTGGTGTTGTTTGTGCAAAGCTCCCTATACTTAATAATAATGCTGCTATGAAAGTGTTAATTCTTCTCATCTGATATTTATTTTTTTATAATTTTAAATGTTTTTAATTCATTATTTTTTTGGCTTACTTTCAACACATAAGTCCCTACTGAAAGTCCGTGTAAACTTATCGGAGTGTCTAAAATGCTAAGTTTTGCACTAGACACAATTTTACCTTGAATATTTAAAAGAACATAGCTTAAATCAGTTAGAGTACTATCTGTAATATTAAGCTTCACATGATCTGATGAAGGATTAGGATAGACCAAAGCCTCTAAGTTTATTGTCGTCAATTGTTGATTACTTAATGTAAATAGTTCGAAATTTTGTTGAACACCTTGACTGACACTGCCATTATTAGAAGTAGTTGCAGTATAAAATACCTGACCCAAAGTATAACTGGAAGTGCCTTCACTCCCTGAAGCCTCTCCTCCAGAAATCGCAATAGCATCTTGGGATTGTGCTGAAAATGAAAATATAATGGAACATGTTAAAACTAATATTGTTTTCATAAACGAAATGTAATCTTTTAAAAAAATTATTGGCTAAATTTACTTTTAATTCAAAAGTAATAAAAAAAATTAAACGCATATAAATTTTAAGAATCAAAAAAAATCTAAATTCATCAATTAATAACATAGTTTTCAAAATAAATAAACAATAATTTAGCTTCACAATTAAAAAGTATGTTTTTAAAAATCAACTCAATAATGGATCCTGATAAAATGAAGTTTAAATTTTTAATTTTAAGCGTGCTACTCATGTTGGTTGTCTCTATTTATAGTTGCGATAAAGCTTATAAGAAGCCATCACATTTAGAAGAACAAGTAATTAATCAAGAGAACACGCTACTAACAAAAAAACCTACAAATATTAAAATACCTGATGGGATGGTTTGGGTGGCAGGTAAAAAATTTACACGAGGTGCAAAAGATGGTGATATCTATGCCATGAAAAGAGAAAAGCCTGCTCATAAAGTTACAGTAGATGGTTTTTTTATAGATATAACTGAAGTAACTAATAAGCAATTTAAAAAGTTTGTAGCTGAAACAAATTACTTGACAGTAGCTGAAAGACCCATAGACTGGGAAGAAATGAAAAAACAACTCCCACAAAACACCCCAAAACCACACGATTCTATTTTACAACCCGGCAGTTTAATATTTAATAAAAACGTGAATGCAGTTGTAAATATGAATAATTATTTTCAATGGTGGAACTGGAAAATAGGCGCAAATTGGAAACATCCAGAAGGTCCAAATTCTTCACTTGAAGAAAAAGAGAACTTTCCTGTAGTTCATATTGCATATGAAGATGCTTTGGCATATTGCAAGTGGGCAAATAGACGTTTGCCAACAGAAGCAGAATGGGAATCAGCTGCTCAGGGCACTTCAGTTAATGCTATATTTACTTGGGGCAACGATGTTGAATCACTCACAGAAAATGCAAACACTTGGCAAGGTTCTTTTCCTGTTAAAAATGAAAGTATTGATGGATTTAAATTGATTGCTCCCATTAAATCATATGATCCAAATAGTAATAATATTTATGACATGTTAGGCAATGTGTGGGAGTTAACTAGCGACTTATTTAATATTAACTATTACTCAGAATTAGACGTATCTAAAAATATAATTAATCCAACAGGAGCTAAAACAGCTTTCAATCCAGAGAACCCTTATCAAAAAGAACATGTGATTAAGGGAGGATCTTTCTTGTGTCATGAATCGTATTGTGCAAGTTTTAGGATTTCAGCTCGTATGGGAACCAGTTTTGACTCGAGCTCAGACCATGTTGGCTTTAGAACTGTGGCAACAATAGAAATGCTTAGCAAAAAACCTTAAACTCTCAAAAAACTCTTAGCAAAGTTTAGAGGAAAAGTACCTCCAATCAGAGTCTAAAACAGAGGTATTTCCTAAATATGTTTTCTTGTAAACTCCATCGAATTATATCAAACAAATATTATTTATTTTTAGTAGCTAGTTTAAAAAAAGATAATCAGCATGAAAAATTTAGTGGAAGTATTAGCAATGCTTTAGACTTAAAATAATTAAAATCTTCCCAAAAAGAGTTCGATTTCACTCTTCTTGGCTTCACGACAAAGGGGAACTCATGTTTTTTGAGATTTGTCTTTTTTTATTTTTCAGATAACTCCTTGTTTATCTGATTAGATGCATCGTTACACATCATTGATTCTTGTAATTGAATATAGGCAGTTAAATAGAAAAGATTATTCACTTTATTTCTTAAAAGGAATTAATCATTAGAATTTAATACCATATCATTTTTAATATTAATTTTCTACAGAAATTATTTTTTTCAACATGATATCTTTACTCGATCCTCCTAATTGAATCTCAAAATCTCCTGGTTCAACTGTATAGATTTGTTTTACAGAATCGTAATAACACAGGTCTTTACTTACATTTAATTTAAATTTTACGGTTTTTTTCTCTCCCTTCTTCAACGAAATACGTTCAAACCCTTTAAGTTGCTTATGTGGCATCAATATAGAAGATTCTAAATCTTTAACATATAATTGTACAACTTCTTCACCATCCAATTCGCCAACGTTTTTAATATTAACTGAAACAAATACCTCATCTGAGTTATTAAATTTTTTTTTATTAATTGTTAAATCAGAATACTTAAACTTAGTATAACTTATACCATGTCCAAACGGATACAAAGTACTTCCATTGAAGTATTTATAAGTAAATCCATTACCAGCACGCATGTTGTAATCTTCAAAATCAGGCAATTCATTAGTTGAAGAATAAAAAGTCACAGGTAGCCTTCCAGCTGGATTATAATTACCGAACAAAACATCTGCTATAGCATCACCTCCTCGTTGACCAGGATACCAAGCAGCAAGAATACCATCAAGTTCTTTTTCCAAACCATTAAACGAAATAGCACCTCCAGCGAGTAAAACAAATACAACTGGTGTGCCGGTCTTGTTTATCGCTTTTAGCGCATTTAATTGAACTTCAGGAAGTTCAATTTTTGTTCGGTCACCACCAAAGAATCCTTCAACTCCATTTTTTGATCTCATTTCGTTGCTTTCCTCTCCTTCCCAAGTCGCATCTAATCCACCCACAAAAATAGCCACATCAGCAGATTCAATATCTTTTAAAATCTTCTTAGAAAGCACCAAAGAATCCTTATTTTGGTTAGTGACTAGAGAAACTCCTTTGTGGTAAACCAACTCAATATGTGGTCCAGATTTAGCTTTTATTCCATTTATAACAGTTACTGGATTAGAGGGTGTTCCATAATAATTAGCTCTTAAAGCATTGATGTTATCCGCATTAGGTCCAATCACAGCTATTTTTTTAATAAGGTTTTTATTTAACGGAAGGATGCCTTTGTTTTTTAACAAAGTCATTGATTTATGAGCCATCTTCAGGGCTAATTCATCGTGTTCTTTTCTGTTATTTAATTCAAAAGGAATTTGTGCATATGGCACCATTTCTATGGGGTCAAACATTCCTAGCTTCATTCTTGCTAACATTAATCGATATACTGAAAGATCTATTTCTTTAATACCAATCAAGCCTTGAGATAAAGCAGTTTTTAGAGCTCTTTGGTAAACACTACCACAATTTAGATCACAACCTCTACGAATTCCTAATGCTGCTGCTTGTTCTTCTGTGTTAACTATTTTGTGAGACTCGAATATATCATTTATGGCGCCACAGTCAGAAACAACATATCCTTCAAACCCCCATTGTTTTCTTAGGATATCATTCAGAAGCATCCAGCTGGCACTAGCAGACTCACCATCCACACGATTATAAGCACCCATTACGGAATAGACTTTCGCTTCTTCTATTAGATCTTTAAATGCAGGTAAATAAGTTTCCCATAAATCACGTTTTGAAGGAAGTACATTAAAACTATGTCTAGAAGATTCGGGTCCATTATGTACTGCAAAATGCTTGGCAGTGGAGACAACTTTTAAATATTTGGGATCATTACCCTGTAATCCTTTTACAAATTGTATACCCATTTGTCCAGTTAGGTACGGATCTTCCCCATAGGTTTCATGTCCTCTTCCCCACCGGGGATCTCTAAAAATGTTTACATTAGGTGACCAAAATGTAAGACCTGAATAAATTCCATAATTTTTATTCCTTTGTGCTTCGTGATATTTTGCTCTAGCTTCGTCACTTATTGTATGAGCAACCTCTCTCATAATATTTGTATCAAAAGAAGCTGACATTCCAATGGATTGTGGAAAAACAGTTGCAATTCCAGCTCTAGCAACTCCGTGTAAACATTCATTCCACCAATGGTACTCTTGTATATTTAAGCGAGGAATGGCAGGTGCCCCTGCTCCTAATTGAGAAATCTTCTCATCTAAAGTCATTTGCGAGACTAAATCCATTGCTCTTGTCTCAAAATCTAAAGATAAATTGGAATACTTTTCAATAGAAATTTCTTGAGCGTGAACACAATTGCTATATAACAATAGAAAAAAAAATAAAATTAGTAGTTTAAATTTCATTTTTAATTTTTTACCTAATTTACTAACTCAAAGTTAATTTTTACGATTAATTAAAAAATAATTTCCTTATAATTTGTATGATTAATTATTATTTATTGTAAAAATATGGCATGCATGATTTTTATTTCTTGAGTATAAAGAAATTAAAATCACATTCCATGAAAATATTACGGGTTCTTATTTTAAAAATTTTTTGTGGTTAGAAATATTTTATTAACTTGGTTTTGTTCTTACAGTCAAAAGATATGATTAAATTTTGTGTTAGATTATTACATATTAGTCTAATTTTAATAACTTTTACAGGATATTCTCAAGGAATACGATTTAACTCTAGTGAAAGCTCAATTGTTGAAAGAACTTCTTACAACCTATTTTTTCACAACCAACAAAAATTTACAGGAAATTTTAGTATTGATTTTGATTTATCTATCATAGATTCTAAAATATTTGGATATGTTTTACATATAAAAGATAAAAATAATTCAATTTCTTACTCATTAGCATATATCGAAAACACTGAAAGTAGAGGGGAGCTTGTACTAAATCTAGACGGTGTTAAAAAAATACTATCAGTTCCATTAGAAAAAGAATTACTTGGATTAAGAAAATGGATAAAAATATCTTTAAAATTTAATTCTACATCTAAAGAAATTACACTAGGAGTTAATGATAAAATATTTTCTTCATTTGAAAATGAATTTAATTATACGATTATTCCAGAAATTTTCTTCGGAAAACATGGTAGTATAATAGATGTTCCTTCAATGGCTATCAAAGAACTTGTTATTACAAATAAAAATAATAAAACTATTTTTAATTTTAACGAAAGTCAAGGAAATCTTGTTTATGATTCTAAAGGATATCTTTTTGGAACAATTGATCATCCTAATTGGTTAATAACAGAGTCTTATCACTGGAAGTTAATAAGTAGTAAATTATTTAAAAAAGTTACTTCTGTGACTTTTGACGAAAAAAATAATCAGTTTATTTATCAAAATTCAGATACATTAAATTTTTACAACTATACGGATAAAAAAAATACCTTTTTTAGTTTCAAAAACACTTTAAAAGTTCCTATGCGGCTTGGAACTAGTTTTTTAGATCCAGATAAAAATAAATTATATGTTTACGAATTGTCTGATGTTATAGATGGAAATTCTACTGTTGCATCAATTGATTTAGATTTTCCAGAGTATTGGACAAAAAATAGCTCACTGAAACTATCCCAACAAAGGCATCATCATAATGGGTTTTTTAATCCTAAATCAAATAAATATTTAATTTTTGGAGGGTATGGAAATAAAAGATATACAAATAGTTTCAATTTATATGATATAAAAAATGACATATGGGAATCTGTTACATTTAAAGGTGACACCATCTCCCCCAGATTTTTTTCAGGAATGACTCAACTTGATAACGAAAACTTATTGTTGTTTGGAGGGCTAGGAAATCAAACCGGAGAACAAAGTATAGGAAAAACGTATTATTACGACTGCTTCAAGATTAACTTTCAAGCAAAAACAATAGAAAAACTTTGGGATAGTAAAAAAGGAAATGTTAAAATGGTTTCTTCAAGGGGATTAGTTCTAAACAAAGATTCAACTTCATTTTATAATCTTAGCTATTCAGAGTTTATTCCTTCAACCTTTTTACAATTGTATGAATATTCAATTAATGATGGTAGCTTTAAAACCTTAGGAGATTCAATTCCTATAATCTCTGAAAAGATTCGGTCTAATGCAAACTTATACTTTAACAAATCTACAAATCAATTTCTATGTACAACTCAAGAATTTGAGGACGATGGTTCAAGTAAGGTTAATATCTACTCTTTAAATGGTCAACCTGTTTCTAAAGAAAATATATATCCTGTTATTAATAAAGGTTCAAATAACATAATTATCTATTTAATAATTGTTCTAATATTAATTTCAATAGTCTTATATTATTTGAAGTTTTTATATAATATAAGAAAAAAGAAAAAAGAAAAATTTCGAGATCAAGTTCAAAAAATATTAAAAGCTCACACTAAAAAAGTAAGTATTGAAACTAAAGCGAATTCCACTTATTTATTTGGAGTTTTCAGAATTAATGATAAAAATAAAAAAGATATTTCCTATTTATTTAGCCCTAAGATTAGGCAGCTTTTTTTATTATTACTTTTTAGCAGTAATCAAAAAAACACCTCAGGATTGACGTCAGAAATAATTCACACTCATATTTGGCCTGATATTACCCCGAAGAAAGCTAAAAATTTAAAAAATGTATTTATTAGTCAATTAAGAAATATTTTGAAAGACATAGAGGGATTAGAGCTAATTTATTCTAGAGGTAAGTTTTACTTGGAATTAGGTGATCAGTTTTACTGTGATTATTTTAATTTTTCAAATAAGTTAGAATCATTAAGAGATGATTTAATTGATTATAATTCTTTGAATGAACTTACTAGTATAATTAGTCCAGGTAAATTTTTACAATCGGTAAATAATGAATGTTTTGACAAAACAAAGAAAAATTTTGAATATGAGGTTTTAAAAATAATTCCAAACCAGATTAAACGGATGTATACAAATAAAGACTACTCGCCTATCATAGCTCTTACAGAAATTTTATTTAATATTGATTCATTAAACGAAACTGCCTTTTACTATCGGATTCATACCCTTCATAACATGGATTTGACGCTAAAGGCAAAAAAACAGTTTAATGATTATATTATTAGATATAATAAAATTATGGGAGATAACTTTCCAAGCACCTACAAAGATGTTATTAAGCAAATACCCGATGAATTAATCTAAGCCCCAACAAACTAAAACAAAACCTTGTTAAAAGTTAATTATTTAACTTTGATGTTTGGATTTACTTTCTGTATCTCACTAATTAAATAATCTTGATTGTATGAAAGCTTTAGTTCTTCGCGATCCGCAGCTTCACAATCCTGACCTCTATTTTTATTCAGATGTAAATGAAGAAGCTGGGAGTCCCTCAAGATTAAAAAGGCAAGGAATGGCTTGGTCACTCCAGCCATATCTTGCATATTTTGGATTAGAAACTGTCGAGGCAGAAAGTTCAATCGTGTTATTTATGATATTCGCATCTGCAATCTTATATATCATATCAAGACCAGCTATTTCAAAGCCCCTTAGAGCGCCTTTGGAAATCAAACCACTGCCAATTTCGTCAAAATTAACAACCAGTATCTCTCCACGTCTTTTTATACTTTTGAATAACGGGCCTGAAGCTACTAGTTGCTTTCCATACTCATTTACCAAGGCCAACCCCGCCAGTCTTTTTCCAACTGCTTGTTTGTTAGAAGGGTGGATGTTATTAAAATTACCTATATCCATAGTCACAACCATCCCTGTGTTTTTTGTATTCAAAGTGCATCGCTGAGCCTCTCTTAATTTTTGAGATTGGTCCAAAGCTGTTTTTTTTTCTTTAGGGTATTGAAACGGTGCAATTTGAACAAAATAAAATGGAAAATCATAATTCCATCTTTCACGCCAATCACTAATCATTGCAGGAAACAGTTGCTTATACTGTTCTGCCCGCCCCACATTCTCTTCACCTTGATACCAAATAGAACCTTTGATTGTATAAGGTATTAGTGGATGAATCATGGCATTAAATAATACTGTTGGAAGTTTTGGGTTTATTTTAAAAATAGCAGCCTTATCCTTTACATTTAGGTACTCAACCCCATACAAATAAAGCTTTCCTTTATAAATTTCAGCAGCCATTCTGTAACTCCAATACCCAGTTAACGAAATTTTAAATCCAGAGTCACTACTTAATAACATAGGACCTTTAAACGTACCTGGCCCTCCAACATCAATCGCACGAATGGCTATAGTGTTAGCGCCTTTATTTAAAAATCTCTTTGGAACTTTATAAGTTCTTTTGGAATTTGAATAATTAGCCCCTGCAAAACCACCAACCTTGTTTCCGTTTATGTAGATAATGTCCATATCATCAATAGCTTCTATTTCTAGCGTATAGTCTGACCTTAAATCTCGAATATGAACTGTTTTGCGAAACCACATAACCCCATCAAAATCTACTTGAGTAATCGCATCAAATTGACCAGGTAAATACACTTGGTTCCACTGGCTATCATCATAATCAACTTGTTTAAATTCAGAGTCGTAAACAACTAATTGATCCCATTGTTTATCTCCTACAGGAATGGCTATTGATTTCCATTTTGAAAACCAATCAGAGGTCTCTTTTTGATCTGAAATATCATCAAAATCTTTTAAAATGTCATCAAAATCACCTATTTCATTTATTACCTGATTACTAGTCCAAGCCTCTACAGGGGTACCTCCCCAACTCGAATGAATAATTCCAACAGGTACTTTTAAAGCTTTATGTAATCGACGAGCAAAAAAATAGGCTGATGCACTGAACTCACCCGAAGTTTCGGGACTAGAAACCTTCCAGCTTCCTTTAAATGTTCCTATTGGATTTAATGAGAGCTGTTTCTGAACTGTAAACATTCTAACCTCGGCGTAATCTGATTTTTGTATTTCTTCTTCTGAATTATCAATAACATCATTAGGAGGCCAACCTTTTAATGGCATTTCCATATTGGATTGACCGGAAGCAAGCCAAACTTCTCCGATCATAACATCTACTAATGATTTTTTATGAAATTTGGTTTCTATATCAACGGTAAAAGGTCCGCCAGCTTCAGGAGTCTCTAAATTTAAATTCCAATGACCTTCAGTATCAACTATCGTATTCGATTTTCCTCCCCAACTACCTGTAACGGAGAGCGTCTCATTTGGTGTAGAGGTACCCCAAAATGATACGTTAGCGCTTTGTTGTAAAACCATATGATCAGAAAACAGTGCATTAAGTTGTATAGGGCTATTTATACTAATTTCTTGAGAGGAAGAAAGTGTACAAAAAAGGATAGAAAAAAGCGATAAGGTTAATTTATTAATCATGAGAGCCTTTTAAATTAATTTTAGCAACATCAATCCTGACTCATTGAGTATGGCTTTGAGGATTGCTCAGTTCCTATGCCCCTATTCGGGAAAGAATTCATTTCTGTAGAAAAAATAGAACCACTCATAATATCTTTGTAAGTAATATAATTTTTGGTGTAGGGCGATTTATTTTTATAAATCGCATTGATGTATATATTTTCCTTAGAATTATTTGGCGCTTTTATTTCAAATGTGTTTCCATTTTGAAGATGTAATTTTACATTTTTAAACAACGGACTTCCAATCGCATATTGACCTGTCCCTGGAGTTACTGGATAAAAACCAATTGCCGAAAAAACATACCAAGCAGAAGTTTGTCCATTATCTTCATCGCCACAAAGGCCATCCGGAGCAGAGGAATATAGTTTATCCATTATTTCTCTAGCGCGCATTTGCGTTTTCCATGGTTGCTCAAGCCAATTATATAAATAAATAGCATGCTGGATCGGTTGATTACCATGTGCATATTGTCCCATATCTCCTACTAGCATTTCAGTAATTTCATGGATTTGCTGGCCGTAATAGGAATCATTAAATGTTGGTGCAGCTGTAAAAACCGCATCCAAACGGTTGCGCATTTTTTCAATACCACCAAAAGAGTTAGCCAATCCAATTGGATCATGGAATACACACCAAGTCCAATGCCAAGACGAACCTTCGGTGAACGCATCTCCCCATTTATCTGGTGTAAATGTTTTGGCCCAACTTCCGTCTTTATTCTTGCCCCTCATAAACCCAATCTCTGGGTCAAATAACTGTTTATAATTTAAACTTCTATCTCTAAATAAATCAATCTCTTTTTGAGGCTTTTCTAAAGCAACTCCAAGTTCGGCTATGCTCCAATCTGCAAAGGCATACTCTAGGGTTCGTGCAGCATTTTCGTTGACCCCTACATCGTAAGGAATGTAGCCTAAATCGTTATAATAATCTGACCCATAACGTCCCACAGAATTTACAGGACCTACACTATTAGTGTTTTTTATAATTGCTTCGTAAAGTGTTTCAATATCATAGCCACGAATCCCTCTTAAATAGGCATCGGCTATATTGATTGCAGAGTTGGACCCAACCATGCAATCCCTATGTCCAGGACTTGCCCACTCTGGCAACCAACCACTTTCGTTATAAGTATTAACCAAGCCTTGCATGACCTTACTGGTGTACTCTGGATACATGATTGTGAAAAATGGAAATACAGCTCTAAAGGTGTCCCAAAAGCCATTATCTGTAAACATATAGCCCGGAAGTACATTACCATTGTAAGGGCTGTAATGAATAACTTCATCAGCAGCGTTAAGCTCATAAAACTTTCTTGGAAACAATAATACTCTATAAAGCGCCGTGTAAAAGGTTCTATATTGCTCAACAGTACCCCCTTCAATTTCTATTCTACCTAGTTCTGTATTCCACAATGCTGCGGCTTTGGTTTTTGTTTGATTAAAAGTATCTGTACCAATTTCTCTACTTAAATTCAATTCTGCTTGTTCTAAACTGATGAAAGAGGATGCTACTCTTGCCGTTATTTTTTCGTTGTTTTCTGTTTTAAAACTTAAGGCCGCTCCTACATGAAAGCCTTCTGCAATTGATGCCTGACTTAACCTACTGTTGTCTACTTTAGATTTTTTGTTAGTTTTCCATGTTTGTGAGGCTTCAAAATCTTTATCAAAATAAATCACAAAATAATTGTGAAAGTTTTCGGGAACTCCACCAGTATTATTGCGACAATACCCTACTACTTTTCGTTCTTCAGGAAACACTTTCACCATAGATCCCTTAAAGAAACCATCTACTAATACATGGGCGTTGTCTGTTTTAGGAAATGTAAATTGAAACTGTGCACAACGTTCAGTTGGAACTATTTCGGTAGTGACATCATAGTCTGCTAGATAAACTTTGTAGTAGTGTGGCTTGCTAATTTCTGCTTTGTGAGAAAACCAAGAAGCACGTTCGTCTTCGTTTATTTCAAGCTTTCCCGTTTCAGGAAACAATGAAAAGGCAGCGTAATCATTAATCCATGGACTGGGTTGATGTGTTTGCTTAAAGCCTCTAATTTTATTAGCGTCGTATGTGTACCCCCATCCATTACCCATTTCGCCCGTTTGTGGAGTCCAAAAATTCATGCCCCAAGGAGTTGCAATTGCAGGGTAAGTGTTTCCATTAGACAATTCAAAAGCAGAGTCAGAGCCCACTAAAGGATTTACAAAATCTACAAGGCCAAGGGACTGGTTTTGACTATCAGCCTCTGTGGATGTAATTACAAATAAACAGAACAGAATTTTAACTATTTTCATTTACTATATTTTATTAATTTATTTAGAAGCGTTTAACATTAGCTATTCAACCTAGTTAAAGCTAGGTGGCTCTGTATTTTTTCCCCACGCTTTATTTGGTGTCTTAGAAGATTCGAAATCTATGGTGCCACCATTTTTAATTAAATTCCAATCGATCCAAGTAGACTTGTATTTCTTTCCATTAATTTTTAAGAAATTAATATAAGGAGCTTCAGTAGAACCTCCATTAATAGTCAATAGTCCTTGAGATAAGTTTACTATTACTTTTTCAAATTGAGGCGTATTTACAGAAAACCCTGCTACTCCAGGAATCATTGGATAAATTCCTATTGAAGCAAATACATACCACGCCCCCATGGTTCCTAGGTCATCATTTCCTGGCAGCCCTGTTGGTTCGCTCGTATACATTTCATTAAAAACTCGGTGAACAACCTCAGAGGTTTTGTATGAAGTATCCGTCCAATTATAAATCCATGGCGCTTGAAAATCGGGCTCATTTCCTGCAGCAAACCAAGCATCATCGTAGGAAGCGTCTAAACGTTCAAAAAAAGTATCCAGGCGCTTTACAGCAACCTTAGAGCCTCCAAGGGTATCAATTAATTCTTTTAGGTTATAGGGAACCATCCAAAAATAATTCTTGTAGGTTGCTTCTCTCCAGTCATGGTCAATATCTTTCCACTTACCGTTAGGGTATTTAGAATTCAACCATTTATTTTTTGGATTATAAATATTTTTCCAATTTTGAGATCTATCTGTGAAGTAAGAGGCATCTTCTCTGAAATTTAAAGCTTGAAGTGCAAATTGACCTATAGCAAAGTCTGACGAGGTGTATTCTAACATCATAGATGCAAACGTATGACCATCCCTTAAATATTCCGTCAAATAGGGACGGATTTCTTGATTTTGAGAACGTAAACGGGGAATAGTAGCCCCACGCTTCATATACTTATAGGCTTTATTTAAATCAAAGTTGGTGGCTCCAAAAGCATACGAATTTGAAATAAGAATTGGAGTTGGATCCCCTTGCATGATTCCTGTTTCAATATTTGCTAGAATCCAACGCCCATACCCCCCACTTTGTTTTGCAAAATCAACTAAAGATTGCATCATATCACTACTTTGATCAGGATACAACATGGCAAGTAACTGTGCTTGTGTACGGTAGGTATCCCAAACACTAAAGGAACTGTATTGAGCATCAAGTTTGGTTTTATAAACTTTAAAATCAGCCCCCATATAGTCTCCGTTTACATCGCTCACAATGTTAGGATGTATTAAAGAATGGTATAAATGGGTGTAAAATTGAGTTTTGCGATCTGTATTTGGAGTTTCGATTGTAATTTTTGACAAGCTAGAATCCCATGCGGCCTCTGCATTTTTTTGGTAAGCACTAAAACTACCATCAATACTACTAGCTTTTAAGTTCTCTTTGGCGTTTTCTATTGAAACATACGAGATTGCTATCCGATAATTGACCTCACCGTTTGTGGTTGTATCAAATGAAAAGTAAGCTCCAGAATTTTTTCCAGATGCATCGTTAACTCCTTCTGATAGTGTGTTTTTCTCCCATGTACCCCCAGAGGTTGCTTCTCTGTCAAATTCGGCAACAAAATACAGTTTATAGTTTGTTGAAGAACCGCAAAAATCTCCACCTTCAGCAAAGCCTTCGCAACTTGAGTTTGATGTGACTGTAACCTTTGCATTTCTTAATTTAGTTGAACTAACACCAGACCCAATTACTACCGTACCAACTTTAGTTGATTCATCAAACTTAAAATTTGCCACCCCTAAACGTTTATTAACAGTAAGGTTAGCAGTTGTTTGGTCTGCCATTTGAAGAGATAAAAAACCTGCATGTGCTTCATTTATTGATTGATATTTTTTAAAATGATCCATGTTGTCAGGAGATCTTTCAAGCGGCCCCGCAATAGGTAGTACAGGAAAATTTCCCATGTGAGGACACCCAGCACCACTTAGTTGATTTATCACAAACCCCTTATTAGGAGAGAAAAAACTTGGAGTAAATTGAACCATTCCGAAGGGGTAAGTTGCTCCAACAAAATTAAAACCACAACCCAATCCACTACCCTGGGTACCAATTTTTGGGTTGACAACTCTAGATAATTGTTGTGCACAAATAGGTGACAAATTAAATGAAATAAATAAAAGGAAAATAAGAAAACGAGTTTTAGTATTTTGTACTGTATTTATTATGTATTCATTAAATGTGAAAAATAGAATGTACATTAATAATTATATGAGTTTTTATTATAATAATATAACGTCAAGTAATTTAGTAATTGACGATTAATTTGATATTAAATTGAACAACAGTTAATAAATGAATTAAATTCACAAGAAACTTTCTGAATGTTTTTTGATGATTTAATGATACTATTCATTTACTTTTTATAAATATTGAATTTAGTAAACTACAGACTGAGGTCTATATTTTTTTTCTCTTCCAAAGTCTGTGTTTGGAGTTGAGCCCATAACAAACTTAAGCACTCCACCATCGACTAAATCTTTGTGCGTTATGAAGGAGTATTTATATTCAGCACCATTAAGTGTAACTTCCTGAATATAAATATTAGTATCAGAGTTATTCTCAGCTATAATTTTCATGCTTTTACCATTTCCTAAATTGAGATCAACTTGGTCAAACAATGGACTTCCAAAAACATAAGCACCATTTGAGGGGTTAACCGGATAGAACCCCATAGATGAAAATATATACCAAGAAGACATTTGACCACAATCTTCATTACCGCTTAAACCGTCTGGTTGATCTGAATATAAATTGTTAGTAATGTACCTTACATTTTTAGGTATTTTATATTGTTCCCCTGCATAAGCATACATATAAGTAGTATGGTGGCTAGGCTCGTTGCCGTGAGCGTATTGACCAATAAGTCCGGTAATATCCATTGATGACCCTTCTTCTAAATCGGATGAAATACTAAATAATTGATCTAGCTTATTGGTAAAGCCCTTATCGCCTCCTAGTAATTCAATAAGTCCTTCGGGATCTTGTGGTGTTAACCAAAGATATTGCCAAGCATTTCCTTCACAATAGTCATTGACTCTATGCTGAGCAGACTTAGGATCAAAAGGAGTTCGCCAGCTACCATCTTCCATTTTTCCTCTCATAAACTTAGTTTCTGGGTCAAAATAGTTCTTGTAAGACTTCGAACGATTTAAAAAATACTCATAATCTTTTGGCTTATTTAATTTGGCTGCCAACTGTGCAATACCCCAATCTGCAATGCCGTATTCCATGGTGCTTGCGATTGATTCTGCCATGAAATTTGAGGGAATATATCCATATTTCATTAAGTCTTTTACTCCTGGCTCATGATCTCCAGTTGCACTTTCTTTAACAGCTGCATATATTTTTTCTAAGTCAATTCCTTCAAATCCTTTGAGACAGGCATCAACTACTACAGGAATAGCACTGTAGCCCGGCATTGTGTTTGTTTCGTTTCCTCTTAAGTGCCACACGGGTAATTTACCTTGCTGCTCAAATATCTTAACCATAGAGTTCACCATGTCACTAACTCTTTCTGGATGAGTTATAGTATACAAAGGATGCGCAGCCCTGTAGGTATCCCATAACGAAAATAGAGTATAGTTGGTAAATGAGGTGTCTTTGTATACCTTTTTGTCAGTCCCCCTGTATTCTCCATTAATATCTTGGAATATATTTGGGGCAATCATACTGTGATACATTGCTGTATAAAAGACTCTTTTTTTTGCTTTGTCTTTTGTTTTAATATGAATTTTAGAAAGTTCTTTATTCCATTTATCTTCTGCATTTTTTAACACCTTATTGAAATTCCATGCTGGAATTTCTGTCATTAAATTATCTAATCCATTGCTAGAACTTACAGGTGAAACACCCATTTTCAAATAAATAACTTCATTTTTTTTGGTGGAAAACTCTAGAAATCCTTTTACATATACTCCCTTTTTTTCAGAAGCTTTGACTCTTTTACCATTGTTATAAATAATAAAATCTTTGACCGGTTTAGAGACCACTAATGAGAAAAACTCTCTCTGGTCTGAGGCCCATCCTGACGAAAATCGATACCCTTCAAATAATGTATCATTAATTTGTTTTAAATAAGAATCGGTTGGACGGTCAGCACTTCCCTCACCTAAGTCTATAATTATTCTTGAATCTAAAGATTCAGGAAAGGTATATTTATGTAGCCCAGATCTTTCGGTAGCTGTTAATTCAACTTTAATATTGTAGCGATCTAACATAACTTGATAGTATCCTGGGCTAGCACTTTCTTTATCTTTTGAATATAAAGAAGCATATCCCTGCATATGTCTGTCTTGAGAACCCGCATTAATTTTTAATTCCCCCGTTGCTGGCATTACAGTAAGTTCTCCCAAATCCGACATTCCTGTGCCACTTACATTTAAATGACAAAAACCTTTAACAATACTGTCTGAGTTATGGTAGGACGATGACCAGTCCCACCCTTTGTTGAAGTTTGTTGGACCAACTTGGACACCACCAAATGGTACATTAGCTCCAACAAAAACATGCCCATGTCCACCAGATCCTATAAATGGATCAACATATTTTATATAATCATTCGATTTCGTACTTTTAAAAGCAAAGCTTATTAATATAAGAGCTATCAAAGCGAATAGATTTTTTAAATTAAGATGTTTCATATGTACTATTTTAAGTAAATGTTTTATTTGGTTGAGGGAATTCTAAATTTTATGATTTATTTTTTTAATCTGTAATTGCTCCATATCCAGATAACTCAACCTCTATTAATTGAAATGCTGAATTTCCAACGGTTGAGGTATATCGAAATCGGATGTATTTTGAGAATGGTCCTGGAGGAAAATCAAATTCAATAGTTTGGAGTTCACCTCCGTTTATACTTTGGTCTACTATCAGTTGCCAGCCTGCATTTTCAAAACTTTCAGTTGAAACAGGATCAGAAATTACTGAATTTCCAATGGATTGAAATACTGGTAATGTTTCTCCACCTTGTAAAGTGGGTCTTCCCCATATCTCTAATTGAGTAGGGTTATTTCCAGAAAAGTTGTTAGGATCTCTAAAGTGTATTTTACATTTTGATAATTGAGTTGAAACGCCCAAGTCTAGTGTAAAATGTCCAGGGATAGCATTTTCTCCTGAGTGATACCCATAGGCATCATTTCCAGACCATAAAGAGTTGTTGTCCCATAAATAATTAGAGGGGTTTCCTCCATAGAATGTTCCTGGATTATCACTAGGCATTAATGACATGGAAAACAGGGATTTATCATGAACTATAGGCCCAGTATCTTGTCCATACAAAGTCATTTCTGTTAACTGAGAATTTGTATTTCCAACTGAGGATAAGACTCGGTATCTGATATATCTTACTTGGTTTGCCGGACTGATTAGAAAACTATTATTAGCCATCGTTTCACCATCTACGGCGCCTTCATATAAAAGCTTCCATCCTGCATTATAAAATGCAGTATTAGTGTTTGAAGTAGTTTCCGAAAATTCAAGATTGTCACGACCCCATATTTGAACTTCAGTTGCATTATTTTGAGCTGATATACTTGGAGTTGGCATCTCTAGTTTTACCTTTCTTAGGGTTGTCATAACACCTAAATCTATAGTAAAATGATGTGGTATATCTCCTGGATTTGAAAAGTAGGAGTAGGTGTCATCCCCTGACCATGAACCATCACCATCAAATAAATATAACTCAGGGTTTGCATTGTTGTAATTCCCAAGATTATCGCTAGACATCTGTACCATTTGAAAATAGCTTTTATCAAGCTCACTATAGGGTACATCTGGCAAGGTATAATCGATAGTAGCTAATGGAATAGTATCAATTCCATTAAGTCCTGATTGAATAAAAGATTTTGTAGAGATGCTTCCCAAAGGCTTCAAATCTATTAATTTGATCCTATTGTCTTCAAAAAATGCAGTATCTCTAATGATTTCATTCGCTTCGTTCTCATAGTCTAAAGTGGTAAAAATCACATATTCAGATTCAGTATTTGAATTAAAGTTTACATAATTGCCATCGGAATTGAAACTATATCCAATAATCTGTCTTTGATCCTGATTCGAAATAAATTCATCTCCTATGGCAAAACCAGCTACTACCTGTGGAATTGATAAATTTCCATATATATCTTGAGTGGTAACTTTAAATTCATAACTTTCTTCCTCTAAGTCAGACAATATAGTGGAGTAAATCTCATCATCGTTAATAATATCAAATGTTTGAGTTGTGCCATTAAATTCTATAATTACTTGATTTGAATTACCTAATAACTGGGTATAGCCCTCTAGCTGAGCTCTGTAATATCCGGGTCTAATGGTCAAAGTATCTAATTTTCCAGCATAAATTATTTCACCATTTAAGTACTGCTCATGGACAGATTCTATATCTCCACATTGCAGAAACATCATCGATAACACTGATGAAAAAAGCAATAAGTAAGGTTTGGTTTTAAATATTTTCATAATTTAAATATATTTTTAGTCAACACTTCCCCAAAATGAGAGCTCTCCAATTACTGAAACCATTTGATTATTCCAAGTTTCTAAATTTACAAATCGTATATACTGAATATTATATTGCTGTACATTACTGTCAAAAACAAAATCTTCTCCATTATCTTGAAATAAATAATCTTCTTCGGTGTTAGAACCTGGTGGTAATCCAGACGGTTTAAAAGATTCAAATTCACCAAGAAGTATCCAACCATCCCCAGGGTTTGAGGGACTGTAAATAGGTAAATTGTCTAGATTCTCACGACCATAAATTTGAAATCTTTTTGGATTACCATGCTTGTACAATTCTGTTCCACCTCGTTGGTATAATTTAAACCTATTTAGTTTAGCTGATTGACCTAAATTAATGGTTAGCTGGTGGGGAAGTGCTAAAAAATTAGTGTGTCCACAATTCCATTGACTACTCCATGAACCATCCCACATTTGATTTGCGGAGAACCCGTATTCACTGAAGCTTTCGTCCCCCGGCATTTGTTGAATTGAAAAAAATCCTTTATCTAAAAATACATCCTCTAATGGGGTGGATTCTAATGTTTTTGTTATGCTTTTATTACCCCAACGATCTTCAACGTAAATAATAAAAGTAGTTGGAATGGGGTCATAACCTCTAAAACTGTAGGAGCTATTTGCCTGACTTGTGTAGAACGATTCTTTAAATACCTGATTCCCATCCTGATCTAGGATAGACATATTTAACGAAACTTCGGCTCTAGTAGGATTTAAATAAGATATATTAATTCCCCCAAAATCTTGAGCGCCTTCAATAGATTCCAATATAGCATGTATAGGAGCTTCTAATGGAGAAATTGTGGTAGAAACTGCAACCGATTCATTATCATTTGTGTCTATAGCTGTAACGTCCACGTTGTAGTCTCCAGCCTGTCCAAAACCAATAATGCTTAAGGTGTCTATAACCGAAGAAACTATTACTTGTTTTGAAATACCGTTTTCGTCACTGTAAGCGCCTCTAATGTATAGTAAATCTTCGTTTGTTGGTGGTGTGAATTTTATAATTGCCCCACCAGGTTTATTTTCAACAGAATTAATTTCAACTGCATCAGGTGGAATTTCATCAGATCCATAAGCGCCTCGCTCTTCTTCTGAACATCCCAAAATTAAGAGTACACAAATTAGTAAATACCTTGTACATATGTTTATTTTTACCATCTCCTGTTTAATAGTGTTTATTATTTTTACCATCCTGGATTTTGAATTAAGTTTGGATTTCTTAGTAACTCTGTTTGACTAATAGGCCATAAATAGTCTTTGGTTAGGTAGTTTCTATAAAATATATTTTCAACTTGATAAAAGCCCTCGACGTCTGGCTTAAATATATCCCAACCTCTAATAGGCTTGCTAAAATATTCACCAGCAAGTTTCCATCGTCTTAGGTCCCAATAGCGATGGCCTTCAAGAGCTAGTTCTATCATTCTTTCTTGATGAATTATAGATCTCATACCCTCTTTTGTTCTTGGTTTAGTTGGGTTAGAAGAATGCATTTGCCAGCTGTTGACTAGGTCTCCGCCTTCATCTAATCCTGCTCTATCTCTAACTCTTTGAATGTACTCATAAACATCAGCATCTGGTACTTCCTTGGTTTCATTAGAAGCTTCGGCATACATTAAATATAAATCTGAAAGTCTAATCATAGGAAACGAATATCCTTTTATGGTGGAGCCTTCCAGTGAAATTATATTTTCATAGTGAACTAGTTTTTTCGCAAAATAACCTGTAATTGAATAAATTTCAAATCCTTGTTTTCCAGAGGGAGCACCAGCTTTGGCATTTAAATTTGGAATATTATTTATGTTTTCAGTCTCTAATGAAAACCATTTACCACCATCAAATCCTAAAGTAGAATAAAATCGGGGTTCTCGATAGGTATGAAGTTTTGCTGTCGAATAATCATTTTCTATATAAAACTCATGGTAATTTTCATTGTTAGTGTCAAAAATAGGTGTTTGGACCACATCAAATCTATTTCCATATTCCCAAGAAATGTCTTCATCAATTGGTACGCCATTTCGAGTGTAGAAGGTTTCAACCATATTTAATGTAGGAGCATGAGACTTTTTGGTATAGCCAAATAAAGCAGAGTGGTCTGCAGTCCACCGGGGTTGGCACCACTGTTGTAACTCACCAGTCCAGTCAGCTGAAAAAGCCCATATTATTTCAGAATTAAAAGGTTCAGTTATAGCTGCTCTGAGACTTAATTCTTGTGTTACTTGGTCATTAATACCTCCATTTACAGGAAGCTGCTGGTTAAATTGATATAAGGAATGTCCATTAACTTCGGCGTTTTCAATTGCCTCTAATACCGCCTCTTTTGCCAATACCCATTTTTGTGGGTCATAGGATTGGTTGACCAAACTATTTCCCTGGTAATCTACCAGACTACTAAAGTCTGAATTTCCATTGAAAATAGGACTGGCGCTAAGCATTAAAATTTTTGCCTTTAGGGCTTTTGCTATTGGCATAGTTATTCTACCCTTTTCTGTGTAGATATAATTAATAAAGCCGGGTAAATTATCTGCTTCTATAACTTCATCAAGCAACTCGGTTAAATAGTCAACAACATCGTCAATAGAGGATCTGTATACATTCGTTTCTGAAGCGGATGCACCGACAGGAATATTTGTCTTTACAATTGGAATAGGACCATACATCTGCATGAGCCAAAAATGATAAAATGCTTTGAGAACTTTTACTTCATCAAGCCAGCGAAGCCTTTCCTCCTCCTCAAGACCTGGGACCGCTACTAAATTTTCTAAAAATATATTACAATCTCTTAAGGCAACAAAAAGACTGTGTGGTGCGCCTCTTCCACCTTCCCAGTAATTCAAGTAAGGACTTGAGGAGTTTTGCATTCCTTTTGCTACTCGAAAACTAGTTTCGTTATTCATGTAGAAATCGTTTTCAGCGTAGTACCAAACTTCGTCCCCTGCTAGCATCGAGAAATTCTGTTCTACATGTGCATGTTCAGGAATATAAGTATAGCAGGTGGAAAGAAAATTTTCTGCTGTTGACCGTGTATTAAAAGCTAAATCTATAGTAGCAATATTGTCTGGTACAACATCAAGATAATCATTTTCACATGAGGAGAAAATTAAAATGAAAAGTATTAATATTTTTTTCATGTTAGATTTTTAAAAATTTAAATTTATACCAATATTAGCGCTTTGTTGTATTGGATAGCCAAGTCCATTACCGCCCATTTCTACATCCCATAATTTAAACTTACTAAAGGTTAGTAAGTTTGTGCCAGTAACGTAAATCCTTGCCGATGATAAGTTAACTTTTGAAGCTAGCTTATCAGAAACAGAATAGCCAAACTCAATAGATTTGAGCCTCAAGAAAGAGCCGTCTCGAAGCCACCAGGTACTGTTGCGGTTATTATTATCTATTAATTGATCGGAAAGTCGTGGCCAGGCGGCATAAAGGTTTCTGTCGTTTTCTGACCAATGGTCGTTTGCCCAAGCACTCAGTAGTGCATTATTTCCAATAGCGCTTCCACTGGTATCGATAAAAGGAGAGGTATTAAATGCATCTATAAAAAATGATGATTTTAGTGACCCTTGAAAAAAGAAAGATAAATCAAAGCTTCTGTAGGTACTAGAAATCCCAAATCCCAAAATTATTTCGGGAGTTGTTGGAAAGCCAATGGGAACCTCATCATTGATGTCTATAATACCATCGTTATTTATATCTTTATACTTAATATCCCCAGCCATGTAGTCTCCAAAAGTTTGTAATGGAGAATTTGCAATATCAGCTTGGTCAATAAATAAACGTTCAGCTATGTAACCAAAAGGTTGGGACAAATTTAGTCCAATCCTTGAGCGCCAAGGCAATCCTGCATTTACATAATCTAATTCTTCATAAACTTCAAATTTACTTGTTGCAAATGAAAAATTAGCTCTGGCAGATAAAAAAAAGTCATCACTAATACTATTTTTGTAGTCTAAAGTGACCTCAAACCCACTTGAAGATGCTTCTCCAACATTTGCTCTAAGAGGCGCTTGAAGCCCCATTGATGCAGGTATTTGAGCTCGATCCATCAAAATATTTGAACGGTATTCTGTGAAGTAATCTGCTTGAATATCAATAACTCCAAATAAACCTAGTTCTAGCCCAAGGTTTAACATTCTTGCTTTTTCCCAAGTAATTTGGTCATTTGCATAACGATTTATACTTACACCATTAATATAATTTCCGAATTCTTGACCAAAATTAGAACCCAAACCTCCGTTATTCAGATTTACTTGTGAAATATAGAAAAAACGATCATCAGCACTTCCAATTTGATCATTTCCAACAAGCCCATATGTACCTTTAAATTTTAACTTTGTAATGGTATTTGAAATTGGTTCCATAAACTTTTCTTTAGAAGCATACCATCCAAGTCCAAATGAAGGAAAAAAACCGAACCGTTCTGACTTAGAAAATCTTTCTGAACCATTATATCCAAAATTAAACTCAGAAAAATATTTATCATCAAATGCATAAGTGAATCTTCCTGATAGTCCTATGTTCCTGTAGGGTAGTGAGCTTTGAAGGTTTCCAGCATTGGCATATTTAAGTTCTCTTAAGATTCCTATTAACATTCCTGAGAATTTATGTTTTTCATTCAGTGTTTTTTTATAGTTCATAGATCCCTCAAAATAAGATGAATTCGTTATGATTTTAGTACCTTCATTATATTCTAAATATTCAGTTCCTTGGTCTGGGTTTAGTGCTACTAAAGTGTATTGATCGCTTTGAAAATCATAATTTCCAAGCGAATAGTAAAATGGATTGTAACGTCTTTCTATGTTGTAAAAGGAATAGCGTGATGTATTTGCTAATAATCTGGCACTCAACCCCTCTGTTAAAAAGTCTAATTTTTGCTTAATTTCAACGGTTGCTAAAAAGTTATTATAACTCTCATCTTTATAACCTCTCATCAAATCTGCATACGGGTTTAAGTACCCCCCAAACTGACCTGCGTTTCCAAAAAGTACATGAGATGAGTTTTGAAATTGTGTGTCTGGTTCATAAAATTTAGGATATAGTACAGGATTTGCTTGCATTGCCTTTCTATATATTGCTTCTCCACCATCAATTGGACCTATATAGTCATCAAAATTCCCATTAAATCTGAGAGCTACTTCTGTAGTTGGAGTTAGGTTTACATTAATGTTAGACCTCAACGATATACGCTTAAAATTAATATTATTGTTAAAATTATTTCGAGGGTCTACCTTTAAATTTCCGTTATCTGAATTTACTGTAGCTGCTAAGTAGTATTTAGCAATTTTACCACCACCACTTATATTAAAGTTAAATCTACTGTTTAGCGTATAGTCTTCGAGTAATTCATCAAACCAATCTACAGTGGGATAGGCCATTTTGTTTCTATTAGGGTCTTTAGATATTAGTATTTTTTCTAATGAATATATTCTACCTCCCAGTGCATTTCTTGTAACTAAAGCTTCGTTATGCAATGTCATATATGTTATTGGGTCCGCTATTTCTAGAGATCGCGTTGGTGCTGAATAAGATTTCTCATAACGTACATTAATTTTAACCACGCCTTCCTTCCCAACTTTTGTAGTTACCAAAATAACTCCATTTGCCCCCCTCGCTCCGTACAGAGATGTTGCGGTTGCATCTTTCATTATAGAAAAACTAGCTATGTCGTCTGGTTGAAGCCGAGCTAAATCTGTTGAAGTTGTTTCTATACCGTCAATAAGAATTAGTGGAGACCTAGCATATCCAAAAGTACTAACACCTCTGATAAAAAATTCAGCATTATCTCTACCAGGTTCACCACTCCTTTGATAGGCTATAACTCCAGCTATACGCCCTGCTAATGCTGTTGTTAAATTACTTGAAGAGGTTTGAAGTTCTTTAGGGTCGACAGTTGTTACAGCCGCAATAACACTCGACTTTTTTTGTTTTCCGTAGGCAACTAAAGTAACTTCATCAAGCGAGTAAAGATCTTCTTTTAAAATAATGTTTAAATTGGTTTTATTCTTAATAAGAATTTCCTGAGTCTCATAACCAATAAAGCTAAATATCAAAACAGAATTGGGCTTAACATTGATGGAAAAATTTCCATCAAAGTCTGAGATAACTCCATTTGTAGGATTTGTTTTTTCTGAAATATTAACTCCAGTTATGGAAATGTTATTAATATCAGTAATGTTTCCCGTAATTAATAGGTTTTGTTGAGCTGTTATACTTGATACTACAAATAAAAAAATACTAATGAAAAGATTTTTTAACAAAACGATTGTGTATTTAGTTATTATTACAGAGTGATGTAATAAATAATTGGTTAAATAATTTCCAGAGTCACTATTGTAAATATAATTAATTAAGGAGTTTTTTTATGCGGATTTTATAATTAATTTCTTAAAAAACTGAGAATTAATGTTTTTTTTTAAAAATTAATTGAATATTAATTGAATATTAATCGAGAGTTTAATTTATGCTCCCTATATTTATATTGTTTAAAAAAATATATTCAAATGATCTATCAAACTTTATGTTTGATGTTAAAGACTTAAGTAATATTTGTTTACGTTTTAAAATATTTTAAAAAAAACATCTAATTTGTGAGAGTCACAAATGTTTAACTAAACTAACTTTTTTATGAAAAAAAATACTTTTCAAAAACCCAAAAAGGGTCTCAATTTTTTTTTAACATTATTTACAATTGTATTTGTTACTAGCCTAAATGCTCAGACTACTATACTAACAATTGGATCTACTGGCGCTTTGACTATAAATAGCGGAGGAACTCTCGATGTGTCAGGATTGGAATTAAAACCAAATACTAACTATGTTATTAACCAAATACAAGTATCAAAAGAGTTAACGGCAGCAGATTTGGGAAGTGGTACAGAGTCTATGGATAAAGTTTATACCTTAGATGCTGATATTGAAAACTTTACGGGTTCCGTTACCTACAACTATGCTGAAAGTGAAATGAATGATCAAACGCATGATGCATCAATGTATATCTATGATTCCTCAAATTCTGCTTGGTCTGAGTATTTAGACACTGATCCTGCAGAATTTATAGTTACAACAGCTTTCGATTCTCCTATTCAAATAAATAAAGTCACAGTAGGTGCTCCAAACAGTTTATCTGTTGATGACGCTATGCCAATAGGAATTAAAATTTATCCAAATCCATCTTCTTCAGTCATCAATATAGACTATCCAGGAGATTTACAATTAATCTTATTTAATTTTTTAGGACAACAATTATTAAGCTCTAGTTCCAAAACACTTAACATTTCAAATTTAAAACAAGGGACTTACATTCTAAAAATTAAAGATTCAAAAAATACTATCAATAACTTTAAAATAATCAAACAATGAAAAATCTAATAAAATTAACTTTAATACTTGCTATTGCATTAACATGTAATTATTCGTTTTCACAAATTGCAGATGTAGATAAAAAAGCTGCACTTATTTTTGTAGAGGATGGTAATCAAAACGTAGCTGCAGGAAGAATTTATGCTTCTTCAGCTAGAGGTGCTTCACGTAGCGGTAACGGAAACGCCAATGATGCCTTTGGAAACATTGGAGAGTGGGCTGTTGATTTAGTAGTTTCAGAAAAATCTCCTACACAGGCTGCTGGTGATTTTGGAAACTTCACAGAATCTGGCCACCCTCTTTATGACTTAGGAGATGGC
>Ga0206677_10000946_pt1 | contig 27431 bp, 31 predicted proteins | sample M130m12015metaG_FD_155475 | JGI IMG/M metagenome (GOLD analysis project Ga0206677, IMG submission 155475) | Ammonia-oxidizing marine archaeal communities from Monterey Bay, California, United States - M1 30m 12015 | ecosystem: Environmental > Aquatic > Marine > Intertidal zone | place: USA...
TTACTTCAACTAGCTCGTCATCTTCAATAAATTCTAGAGCTTGCTCAAGGGTATGTTTGATATGAGGTACTAGAATTAGATTCTCATCTGTTCCTGCGGCCCTAATATTAGTTAGCTGTTTAGCTTTGGTCGGATTAACTGGTAGGTCATTGTCTCTTGAATGAAGACCAACTATCTGACCAATATATACTTCTTTACCATGACCAAGAAACAATTTTCCACGATTTTGTAGATTAAACAATGCGTAGGCAAGTGTCTTCCCAGCCATCATAGAATACATTACACCGTTTGTTCTTTTAGCAATTTCACCAACTTTAACAGGACCATAATGATCAAAAACGCTTGTCATAATCCCTGTTCCGCTAGTAATGGTTAGAAAGTGTGATCTAAACCCTATAATTCCTCTTGAAGGAGCTATGAATTCTAATTTAGCTCTTCCTTTACCATCTGATTCCATACTTTGAAGCTCTGCTTTTCTTGGACCAAGTTCCTCCATTACAGAGCCTTGATGAATTTCTTCTACATCAATAACTATCTGTTCATATGGTTCGTGAATTTCTCCATCAACCTCTTTTTGAATGACCTGGGGCTTAGATATGGCTAACTCAAAGCCCTCTCTTCGCATCGTTTCTATAAGAACTGATAAATGAAGTTCACCCCTACCAGAAACAATAAATTTATCTGGACTATCTCCCGGAGAAACTCTAAGAGCAACATTTGATATTAATTCTTTCTCTAACCTTTCTTTAATATTTCTTGATGTTACAAATTTACCTTCTCTGCCTGCAAAGGGTGAGTCATTAACTTGAAAAGTCATACTAACCGTCGGCTCATCAACAGAAAGTGGAGGCAAAGCTTCAACAGAAGACGGATCACAGATAGTATCTGAAATATTAAGCTTATCTATGCCTGTGATACAAACTATTGATCCAGCATCTGCATTGGAAACCTCAACTCTTTCAAGGCCTTCATAACCCATAACCTGAAGCACCTTACCTTTTCTAGTTTCACCACTTCTATTAATTACTATGACTTGATCGTTGGGCTTAACAGACCCTTGTTTAATTCTTCCAATGCCAATCACACCAACATAGCTATTGCTATCTAAGGCGCTAATCTGCAATCGAAGAGGACCGTCTTTATTTACTTCTGGAGAAGGAACTTTATCTAAAATCATTTGCATCAATGGAGTCATATCCGAAGTCATTTGATCTGATTCTAGTCCAGATATTCCCTCTATCGCAGATGCATATATCACTGGGAAATCAAGTTGTTCATCAGTGCCGCCAAGCCTATCAAAAAGATCAAACACCTGATCCAAAACCCAGTCCGGCCTTGCATCCGGACGGTCAACTTTATTTATAACCACTATTGGCTTAAGACCTTTTTCAAAAGCTTTTTGTGTAACAAACCTTGTTTGAGGCATAGGACCATCAACAGCATCAACTAATAACAATACAGAATCTACCATTGAAAGAGCTCTTTCAACCTCTCCACCAAAATCAGCATGACCTGGTGTATCAACAATATTAATAAGATGATCATTCCAATTAATTGATGTATTTTTTGCAGTAATCGTTATACCTCTTTCTTTTTCTTGATCATTTGAATCCATAATTCTTTCTGAATCCATATTTTTACGATCAAGAGTTCCTGATTGTTGCAGCAACTTATCTACTAAAGTGGTTTTACCATGGTCAACATGGGCAATTATTGCAATATTTCTTAAATTATTTATGTCCATGCTATTAGTGTTTTAAAAAAGTGAGGATTATAATCTTAAAATGAATAAATTAATGCTTTTCTTTTTCTTAGTTAATTCAACTTATATTTTTTCTGACCTTAAAATTGAGCTAGAAAAACAAATCGATCCTTTGATGGATAGAGTAATTGAGTGGCGCCATGACATTCACAAGTATCCTGAATTAAGTAATAGAGAATTTCGTACTGCAAAAAAAGTTGAAGACCATCTTTTATCATTGGGGATAGAAGTAGAAACTAAAATTGCCTATACCGGGGTTGTTGGTTTCATAAAAGGAGCTTTGCCTGGTCCAACAATTGCTTTAAGAGCCGACATGGATGCATTGCCAGTAGTTGAAAAAACTGGCTTACCTTTTGCCTCTAAAGAGACCACAGAGTATCTTGGTCAAGAGGTTGGAATCATGCATGCTTGCGGGCATGATGCTCATGTTGCTATTTTAATGGGCGTTGCTGAATTTCTCTCAAATAATAGAGACAAGCTTAAAGGAAATATTATGCTGATATTTCAACCAGCAGAAGAAGGACCACCAGAAGGAGAGAATGGCGGAGCAAAAATGATGCTAGAAGAAGGTATTTTTGATAGGTATAAGCCTGAAGCAATATTTGGGCTTCATGTTGGTAATGGCCCGAATGGCTATATTGGTGTAGCATCAGGTCCTGCCATGGCTGCTGCTGGCACCTATAGAATTAAAATCAAAGGAGTTCAAGCTCATGGATCTAGACCATGGGACTCTATAGATCCGGTGATGGCAACTGCTGAATTAATCCAAAATCTTAATACCATTGTCAGTAGAAGAATTAATATTGTTAATAATCCTGCTGTTATATCGGTTGGAATCGTTAGGTCTGGAACAAGGGGAAATATCATTCCAGAGGATTCTGAAGTGCAAGGAACTATAAGAACTTTTGATCCAAAGTTAAGAGAAGAAATTTACAAAGAAATCAGACAAGTAGCCTCAGGAGTTGCTCTCGGAACAGGCACCAAGATTTCTGTAGAGTTTGATGTGGGAGGATTTTACCCCGTAACTTTTAATAATGAAGAATTGGTTAAGAGGCTTAAGCCCACATTAATTCAAGCAGCTTCAAATAAAGTATATGAAATGACTCCCTCGACAGGAGCAGAAGATTTTTCATTCTTTTCAAATGAAATACCTGGCATGTATTTTTGGTTAGGTGTAAATGCACCTGGTGTCATGGAGGCGCCTGGAAACCATTCTCCATATTTTGTTGTGGATGATGGAGCACTTGATATCGGATTAAAAGCATTAGTTTATTTAGTGTTAGACTACCCAAAAAAATAATTTAAAAATTAACTACAAGGAGCTATAAAGTGGCAATCCCAAATCATATTAAAAACAATTTATCTATACCTGTTATAGGGTCTCCTCTTTTTTTGGTGTCTGGTCCTGAGCTTGTAATAGCCCAGTGTAAGGCGGGAATAATTGGTTCATTTCCAGCATTAAACGCCAGACCTCAACATGTGCTAGGTGAATGGATTGATAGAATTAAAACAGAGTTAGCTGAATACCAAGCACAAAATCCTGATAAAAAAGTTGCTCCATTTGCAGTTAATCAGATATGTCATGGGTCTAACGATAGGCTTATGGATGATATGGCTACATGCGTAGAGCATGAGGTCCCTATTATAATAACCTCATTGAGACCGCCGGCTGAATTGGTTGAAGCAGCTCACAGTTATGGCGGCCTTGTTTATCATGATGTAATTAATGTGCGGCATGCAAAAAAAGCAGCAGAACAAGGGGTGGACGGATTGATTTTAGTTTGTGCTGGAGCTGGGGGTCATGCAGGAGCTTTATCACCATTCGCTCTCCTAAGAGAAGTGAAAGAATGGTTTGATGGAACTGTTATTTTATCTGGCTCGATAGGGGATGGTTATTCTGTGGCGTCATCATTAGCGCTTGGTGCAGATTTTGCATACATGGGGACACGTTTTATAGCTACTAAAGAGGCAAATGCAGATCAAGGTTATAAAGAAATGTTAATTGAAAGTGCTGCTGATGATATTGTCTACTCAAATTTATTCACCGGAGTTTCAGGTAACTATCTCAAACCATCAATCAAAAATGCGGGGCTAGATCCTAACAATTTACCTGAAGCTGATAAATCTGCCATGAACTTTGGGTCTGGTGGCAATACAGATGCAAAAGCATGGAAAGATATATGGGGATCAGGGCAAGGAATAGGTGGTATTAAAGATGATCCTAGCGTAGGTGACTTGGTAGAAAGAATAATAGAAGAATACAATCAAGCAAAGAAAGAATTCAATGATAAGTAATATTAGTTGGAGTGAAATATGGAAGCAGTAATATTAGTTTTAATTGGCGCAGTCGCTGGCGCCTCAATAGTGACTTTGATGAATATTTCTAAAAAAGGCAGAGAAGGAGCAAAGGGTATCACTGAAGAATATACAACTGAGTCAGGAATCAAAAGAACTGCAAAGAAAGACAGGGAAGATCATATAGTTTAAATACAAATGACGAAGAGAAATCTAAGAGAAAAATTTGAAGAAGGATGGAATAAGCTATTTGGCAAAGAAGAAGATAAGGGTAAATTAAGAACACAAAGTCTCTATAGGGCTCAACAAAAAAATATCAATCTAAATGCTGGCACCCCCCATGACTGGGAAGACTTAAAAAAATATCAAGAAGAAGAAAATGAAAACAGATAAGATTGGTTTTATTGGTCTTGGAGTTATGGGAAGTCCAATGGCGGGCCATCTTTCTAGAAAAAACTTCCAAGTTTCAGTATTTAACAGGACTCACAAAAAATCCGTTATTTGGCACTCAAAATATAAAGGTAAAATTTGTAGCTCTCTTTCCGATATAGCAAATTCTTCAAATGTCATTATTCTCTGTGTAGGAAATGATAAAGATGTAAAAGGCATTATTAATGGCAAATTAGGAATCATAGACTCATTAAAGCCTGGCTCAATAATAATTGATCACACAACAACATCTGCAGAACTTGCTAAAGAAATGAATGAATTGCTTTTATCAAAAAACTGTTTTTTTATAGATGCTCCAATTTCAGGCGGTCAGCTTGGAGCTGAATCTGGAGCGCTGTCGGTTATGGCTGGGGGCGATAAAAAAGCATTTGAAACTTGTAATAAAATTTTTGAATCTTATTCAAAGTCATACAAGTTTATGGGCTCATCAGGATCTGGGCAACTAACCAAAATGGTAAATCAAATATGCATAGCTGGATTAATTCAAGCCTTGGCCGAGGGCATGTATTTTTCTTCAAAAGCCGGGCTAAATACAGCAGATGTAATGGATGTTATTACAAAGGGTGCAGCACAATCGTGGCAAATGGAGAATAGATGGGAAACGATGCTTAATGATAAGTATGATTTTGGTTTTGCTGTCGATTTAATGAGAAAAGATTTAGATATAGTTCTTAGGCAGGCAAAAAAAATGGATGCCGAGCTCGAAATAACAGATTTAGTAAACAGCTTTTACAAAGAAATACAAAATTCAGGAGGAGGAAGTAGAGATACTTCTAGTCTTCTTAAGAGAATACAAGAAAAATAACCTAAAAGACTAATCTAGAAATTAAAGCCATCCCCGCATAAATCAAAAATGTTACTACGACCACATTTTCTAATAGATCAGCATCTAGATTAATAGAATCCTCTGCCATCTGATAAAAATTGTCAGGACTTGCAACAAGCCAAGCAATTCCCAATAAGTGCATGAACATTAATATAGCAACTATCCAGTTAAGTGGCTGATTTGTAAAAACAATAAATGATGTAATTATTAAAAAAAATAGCTCACTTGAAAGATAAATATTAATATTTCTTCTTTTCCACATATATCTTAAGAGACTATATCCAGATCTATTTGTATAAAAATATGCAAATGCAGAAAAAATGTATAAAAAAGCCAGAAAAGATATCATTTAGTGATGGGGCGGTTTCTCATATTCAATTGGAGGAAACTTAGGCTTATCGATACTTTTTTTATATCTATCATATCTTGAGGTGACATCTGCACAGTCGTCTGATGCTGATGGGAGTTTTTCAATCTTTACCTTTTCCTTCTTACTCATGGAATATTTCTACAAATCACCCTCTTTCCTCACTTCACTTCTTTTAATTTCAAATTTTTCTCCATATCTAGCTTCAAGTTTTTTTTGATTTTCCATTATTACCTCAAACGGGTCTAGTCCAAGTGATGCACAGGCTGTAGTCCAGTACCACATAATATCTCCAAGCTCTCTTTTCATATGAAAGATGTTTTCTTCAGACGCAGGTTTGCCCTGCAGAATCATTTTTTTTACTATTTCTACAAATTCTCCTGTTTCACTTCCTAATCCCAAAGCAGCTGTAAGCAGTCTGGGTATTTCTATATTTGACTTTGATTCAATGTCATCCAGGCTTGCTTTTAATGCTTCCATTTCAAGGCTTGGATCACTCGTAACTTTAGTTACAAAGTCACTATAAGTTGAAAAAAATTCTTTAACTTCATTCGCCATAATAATTATCCTATGTTTTAAATATTTTATCTTTCCATTGAAGAGATGATATGAAATCAGACGTATATGCCTTTGTTTCATCAGATACTATCCTATCTCGCAGATTTATTCCTGATAGATACTCGTATTCTTTTAAAGTTCTGTCATTGCCTAAGCCATAAATACCCTCGATATGATTATTAATAAGATCTTCAAGCCTGTCTATGCTCAATGTATCTCTTTCATGCCACTTAACATTTCTTAGGCTATCTTCTTTTTCATCCCAATGTAATTTTCTATCAATATTTGTAGGAGCATCATTGTATAAATGATAAATTGGCGTAGCAGGTATGTGGTAGATTCCAAACCCTCTAGTAAAAGCTCTTAAAGAAATAGACTGTTCTTCTCCATAAAAATAAAAACTTTTATCATATGGGACTTGTTGAACAAATTCTTTGGTACTAAATAGGCACCCAGCCGCAATCAGATACCCATGCACTATCTCAACATTTGTCATTGTTGCTTTCTGACCGCAATAAAACCCATTTGAAAAAATTGCATTTTCTCTGAAAGCTAATGCATATGTGCTTTTATCGTCTGAATTCAAAGAAAATTTTTCTTCTTCAAAATTTACTACTTCAAAACCTCTTGGATAGCATGATATTATCGGTGGGTTATGATCCTTAGATCCTTCGTTTCTTATTTTTTCAATATACGAGATCATATACTTGTCCCATGCAGGCTCAAAAAGCATATGTGAATCAATTTGCAAATAGTACTCCTCATCATTGAAGAATTTTTGTACCCTTTCTCGAGCCCAGCACGGACCTTTAGAAAGCAATGGGTCTACATGGTCGTAATGTATATTGTCTGAGAAAGACAATGAATCTAAATTTATTGGATTAACAGATTGATCACAAATACCAAAAACAAGATTCTCAGGAAATGATGCATTTTCATATGCACTTTTGACAGTAATCTCAAGCATTGGGTCTTGATAGGAAGCTATAGAAATAAAAATTTTCATTACTTTTTGATACAGTGCTAAAGATAATTAAATAGTATAATTCATTGCATGCTTATTGAGTCAAAGAAAATATCATCTAACGTGACAATGTATTCTGCTGATCCAATCATTTATGTTGTATCAAATTTCATTTCAGACCAAGAGTGTGATGCATTTATTATTGCTGCAGAGACTAATAATAAGAATGGCAAAGAAAGAATATCTAACCCATGTCAAACCTTAGTCCCCCATAACTTTAATAACCATATTCATGAAGTTAGTAAGAGATTGTCAATAGTTACAAAAATTTCTGTAAACAATCTTGAAGAATTTCTTATTGAGGAAAATCGTGAAGGTTTTATTAATAGTAAAAATAGGTTTGATTCTTTTGATCGAAAGACACCAGAAGGCAGAAAAAAATGGTTTCCAGGAGGACAAAGAATTTTAACAACGACATTATTTCTTAATGATTCTTTTAAAGGAGGGTCTGAAGACTTCCCCGAAATCAGAACACTTATAAGTCCTCAAAAGGGAGATGCCCTCATTGTTCATAATTGTCTTGAGAGTAGTTCAGATACAAATATAAAATCTCTTAGATCTACTCAAGATGTTATCTCTGGATCAAGATGGACTTCAACGTGTTTTTTTCGACAAGAATCACTAGACTAGCCTTATTTAATTTTTAAAGACCTTTGGCTGTCAGCTATATTATATAGATGCTCTTGTGCCTCTGGTTTTAATTGAGCAATGCCCATAGTCATAACATCAATGACCGCAGTGTAAGCAATTCTAGAAGTATGAGGCTTGGTGATTCTATAGTTATCCCCAACATTAATGCTAATTGGATAGTCGCAAATATTAGCCAAAGGAGTATTTTCTGGCATTATCCCAATAACCTTGACTCCAGACTTTCTTACAATTTTTACACTATCTATTAAGGCAGAAGTTGTACCAGATTGAGATATAGCCAAAACAACATCATTTTTAGATAGAGAGTTTGCTGACATAAGTTGTATATGAGGGTCCGAAATAAATGAAGAAGAAATCTTAAGTCTAAAAAACTTATGTTGTGCATCCATAGCAACCGGGGCAGAGCCTCCAAAGGCGTAAACCTCAACTCTTTGGGCATTTGCTAGCGCTTCGATTGCTGATTCTAGAATATCTTGATCTATCTGAGACCTAACATTTAAGATTTCACTTATTGTTGTATCAAAAACCTTTTCACAGAGTTCGTGAATACTATCATCCTCCTCAATCTCATACATAACAAAGTAGTCGTCTGCTGCTAATTGTTGGGATAAGTTAATTTTAAATTCCTGATAACCAGAAAACCCAAGAGCCTTACAAAACCTGATAAGTGTTGGTTCACTAATTCCAATAGCTGAAGATGCTTCAGCTGTTTTCATGGTAACAACAGATTTTGGGTCCTTTAAAACAAAATCAGCAACAAGTCTCTCTGATTTTCTCAATTCAGGAAGGGTATTTTTAATTTGTCTCAATAATTTTGTTGGCATAAGGTTAGAATATCTCTCTTAGACAAAAAAATGAATCCCTAAATGGACGTATCTTATATTTTAGACCATCTTAACGATCAGCAGCGCGAAGCTGTTACATCTGAAAAACTGCATTTGATGGTTCTTGCAGGTGCTGGTTCAGGAAAAACTAGAGTATTGGTTCATAAAATAGCATGGGAAGTAGAAGCCCTTAGAAGAAATCCAGCCTCCATAATGGCAGTAACATTTACTAATAAGGCCGCCCTTGAAATGAGATCAAGAATTGAAGAATTACTAGAAGCACCAATGATGGATGGTTGGGTTGGCACTTTCCATGGACTAGCTCACAGAATGCTAAAAAGATTTCATAAAGAGGCTAGTCTCAGCAGCGGCTTCACAATTTTAGATTCAGACGACCAGTTAAGAATCATTAAAAGGATATCGAAAGAGCTGGGGTTTGAGGAATCAGTTTGGCCATCTCGTCAGACACAGTGGCAAATTAATGCATGGAAGGATGAGGGTTTTAGAAGTGATTTGGTAGATGATAAGGGCGATTACTTTAAAGAGATTATTAATAAAGTTTATAAAGAATATGAGAAAACTTGTATACGGGACAATCTTGTAGACTTTGGAGAGCTTCTTTTAAGGTCTTTTGAAGTCATAAGAGATAATGAGTCTGTTAGAGCATTTTTTCATTCAAGATTTAAATCTATTTTAGTTGATGAGTTTCAAGATACTAATACCATTCAATATAACTGGCTGCTTGCAATTGCGTCCGATCAAACGTCTATCACTGCTGTTGGAGATGATGACCAATCTATTTATGGGTGGAGGGGCGCTAAGGTTGAGAATGTAGATTCTTTTACCAAAACATTTGAAGATACAGAGATCATCAGATTGGAACAAAATTATAGATCTACAAATATCATCTTAGGTGCTGCTAATGCGCTAATAGAAAATAATACAGATAGACTGGGCAAGAATCTTTGGACAGAAAAGCTTGAAGGCGAGCAAATAATTTTATATCAAGCCTATAACGAGCAAGATGAAGCTAGGTTTGTTGCAGATATTTTAAAAGACTGGATGAATAAGGGTGAGATGTATGAAGATGCTGCTGTCCTTTATCGATCAAATGCTCAATCAAGAGCTCTAGAGGAAGCCTTATTAAGATCAAACATTCCTTATAGAATTTATGGCGGGCAGCGATTCTATGAGCGAATGGAAATTAAAAATGCCATAGCTTACCTAAAGATTATTTTTAATAACTCTGATAACCCAGCATTTGAAAGATCAATTTCAAATCCTACTAGGGGGGTTGGTGAAAAGACATTGGCAAAAATTAGAGCTACTGCTAACCAATTTAATATTTCATATATAAAGGCTTCAGCAAAATTAATAGATGATGGATCTATTAGTGGAAGAGGTGGTGCGGGGCTTAAATCTTATCTCGAGTTTATTTCTAGATGTAAAGAGTTCATTGAAGAAAACCCTTTATCGGATCTAATGGAAGAGATTATCAAAACATCTGGTCTAGCTGGGTATCATGCAAAGGAACCAGGAGAAAAAGGAAAGACAAGAGTAGAAAACTTAGAAGAGCTTGTTTCAGCTACCACTAACTTTGAACAGAGCATAAGAGAAGATAAGACAAACAAAGAAATAGCAGAACAATACTTAGATATGATTTCTTTAGATTCAGGAGATAGACAAGCATCAGAGCATGATGACGCTGCACAATTAATGACTCTTCATTCTGCTAAAGGATTAGAATTTAAACTTGTGCTTATGACAGGACTTGAAGAAAGTCTATTCCCCCATGGAAGATCCATGGAAAACCCCGCCCAACTTCAAGAAGAGAGAAGATTATGTTATGTAGGCATAACACGAGCTATGGAAAAGTTATACATAACTCATGCTGAATCAAGAAGACTTCATGGGTCTGATACGTTCAATCCACCTTCAAGATTTTTAAAAGAAATTCCAAAAGATCTTATTAATGAAATAAGGCCTAGAGCACAAACACACATACCTTATAATAGAAAAGACTTCAGCGAAACCAAGCTTGAGTTTGAAGATGAGATTGGCATTTCATTAGGCCAAAGAGTTCTGCATAAGAAATTTGGAGAAGGCGTGGTTTTAAATTATGAAGGCTCAGGAGAGGCTGCTAGGGTACAGGTTAATTTTAATAAAGCAGGAACCAAATGGCTGGTTATGGCTTATGCAAATTTAGAGAAAATATAATGAAAAATTTTTTATTACCAATGATAACTGTTAGCTTTTTAATTGGATGTTCAGAGAGTGATATTGCTGAAAGCGCTTCTTTGTCAGAAAAACAAAAGAAATATGAGTGGAGACTTGTTACATCATGGCCTAAAAACTATCCAGGTCTTGGTATGGCGCCTGAAAGAATAGCAGATCTGGTTGAAGAAATGAGTAATGGTCAGATGAAAATAACTGTATTCGGAGCTGGAGAGCAAGTTCCTGCATTTGGAGTATTTGATGCTGTATCAAGCGGCTCACATCAAATGGGGCACAGTGGAGGATATTTTTGGAAAGGAAAAGTCCCCGCTGCTCAATTTTTTACAAGTGTGCCATTTGGATTAACTGCAGATGAAATTAATGCATGGGTTAATAGAGGCGGAGGATTGGAGCTATGGAGGGAAATATATGAACCATTTAATATCTATCCTATTCCTGCAGGAAACACAGGAACTCAAATGTTCGGCTGGTTTAATAAAGAAATCAACTCTCTTGAAGATATTAAAGGCTTGAAAATGCGTATTCCGGGCATTGGTGGAGAGGTTTTAAAAGAGGCTGGAGGTATACCAGTAACACTTCCTGGAGGTGAGCTTTTTACTGCATTACAAACAGGAGTAATAGATGCAACCGAATGGGTAGGGCCATACAATGACCTCACATTTGGATTTCATCAAGCAGCAAAATACTATTATTACCCAGGCTGGCACGAACCAGGACCAATGTTAGAACTATTGATTAATATAGATGCATGGAACAGTCTTCCCAAGCATCTTCAAGTTATTATTGAGACGGCTACCAAAGCTGTAAACCAAGATACTCTTGATGAATATTTGGCCAGAAACAATCAAGCGCTTACCGAACTGATTGAAGTTCACGGGGTTGAGCTAAGAAAATTACCTGATGATGTAATTGAAGAGTTTAGGGTTATATCAGAGAAAATATTAGACGATTTGGCTCAAGAAGATGAAGTTATTGGAAGGGTCTATGAGTCCTATTCAGAATTTAAAAAGAATGTTTCCGCATATCACGAAATATCTGAAGACGCATTTATTGAATCTAGAAATCAGTAGTGTCAGAAAATTTAACTTTTAAATCTCTTGGCCTTCGTGACTATGATGATACATGGCAGTCAATGAAGTCGCACATAAGAGAAGAAGATTTTAAAAATGAAATATGGTTTATAGAACATCCCCCAGTTTTTACCTTAGGAACTGCTGCTGATCAGAAACATATTTTAAATCCAAAAGATATTCCAGTTGTTCAATCTGATCGGGGGGGAGAAGTGACTTACCATGGGCCTGGGCAATTAGTCATTTACTTTATGATTGATGTGAAGAGATCAAAACTAGGACCAAAGACTCTTGTAAAGTCTCTTCAAGAATTCACTAAATCGCTTCTCAAAGAATGCTCTATAGAATCCCAGTTCATAGATGGCGCACCGGGAGTCTATGTAAATAATAAGAAAATTGCTTCCATTGGACTTAGAATCTCAAAAGGCAAAACCTATCATGGCATTAGTATAAATGTGGATATGGATCTCGCCCCTTTTAGTTATATAAACCCATGTGGTTATGAAGGACTTGAGGTAACTCAAATCAAAGAATTAAATGATAAGGTAACCATTAAAGATGTTGAGCGCCTTGCAATTGAACTTTTAGAGCCTATATTTTAGTTATGGAGATTATTGCAACACAAAAGATTATAAATAGAGATGGTGTGAAGGCTGTTAAAAATGGCCAAAAGGGCAATCAGTACTCTCACATACCTAACTTAAAAAAACCTGAATGGCTTAAAGTTAAAGCTCAATTTAATCCTAATTTTCATAAGATAAAAAGCCAAGTCTCAGAAAAAAGACTTAATACGGTTTGCGAAGAAGCACATTGTCCTAACATCTCTGAGTGCTGGTCAGCTGGCACGGCAACTTTTATGCTCATGGGCTCAGTCTGTACAAGAGCATGCAAGTTTTGCTCAGTAGATACTGGTAATCCTAAAGGGTGGTTAGACACTGACGAGCCATTAAACACTGCTGAGGCTGTTAAAATAATGAAATTAAAATATGTTGTTTTAACATCGGTTAATAGAGATGATTTACCGGATGGTGGCGCAAAGCATTTTGCAGATACAGTAAAACTTATAAAAGATCTTAATCCTGAAACTGCAGTTGAAGCTCTAACACCAGACTTTAAGGGCCTATCATCCTCAATAGATACTATCGTTAACTGCGGATTAGAAGTTTTCGCACAAAACATTGAAACAGTTGAAAGATTAACTCACCCAGTAAGAGATATTCGAGCTGGCTATCAACAAACCTTAGATGTACTTGCTGAATCAAAAAAAATTAATCCAAAGGTTCTAACTAAAACCAGTCTTATTCTTGGCCTTGGCGAAACAGATGAAGAGATAGAACAAACCATGGATGATTTAATAGCTAATAAAGTCGATATCCTAACTATTGGACAATACTTAAGACCAACATTAAACCATTTGCCTATAGAAAGGTGGGTGACTCCTGAAGAGTTTGAGACTTATAGAGAAATAGGTCTTAAAAAAGGCTTCCTTGAAGTTGTTTCAGGGCCTATGGTTCGATCAAGCTATAGAGCTGAAAGAGCTCTTGAAAAAAATAATGCTGGTTTATGAATAATATATAAAAGTAGTGGTTAAATTAATACATAATATTTCTTTTTATAATTATTATTAGTGTTAGTCTTTATTTTATGAATTTTATAAATGCTGTTAAAAGTTATTTTGTTAAATGGAATGACTTTAAAACTAGAAGTTCCAGATCTGAGTACTGGTGGGCGACTCTTTTTTCAACCTTGGCCAGTATAGTGTCTCAATTAGTTAACGCAGCAATTGCTTCAAACCCCTCAGCCTTAACTCTTACAATAGCAATATTAGTTTTAATCTTATTAATATTTATGTTTATTGCGTCCCTTGCTTTAGTAGTAAGAAGACTTCATGATTTAGATAAATCAGGTTGGTGGTATTTATTAATATTCACAATCATTGGGATAATTCCTCTTATAATATGGTACTGCTCAAAAGGCACAGAAGGTCAAAACAGATTTGGAGAAGATCCGCTATCTGAGAATTTCTAGAGCACCAATATAGGCATTATTAGAACTGCAACAAGAACCAATAATTGAATAAAAATAAACGGAACTACGCCTCTGTAAATTTGTTTAGTTTCTATCGATTCATTTGCAACACCTCTAAGATAAAAAAGTGAAAACCCAAAAGGTGGAGTCAAAAAAGAAGTTTGTAAGTTAATTGCGATAAGAATCGCCAACCAAACAGGATCAAAGCCCATCATTAATAAAGGCGGCGCAACCAAAGGAACAATCACGTAACATATTTCAATAAAGTCTAAAATAAAACCCAGCAAGAAAACAAAAATTAAGACAAAAATTAATGCTGTATATGGTCCGCCGGGAAGAGATCCAAATACAAGATTAATTAACTCATCTCCACCAACACCTCTAAAAATTAATGAAAAAATTGAAGCACCAATTAGTATTGTGAAGATCATTGTCGATACTATTGCAGTCTTCTGGCTAGTCTCTTTTATAAAGCCCAAAGACAACCTCCCATTAATAAGAACTATTAAAAGCGCACCAGCAGCTCCAATAGCAGATGCCTCTGTTGGTGTTGCAATTCCAGCAATAATAGAACCTAAAACTAAAATAATTAAAAGTAGTGGTAAGGCAAGGGTCCTAAGAATATCTTTGAATGATGCTGAGCTGGCTTCTGGCTCAAACAAGATATTTGGATTTTTATAGTTTTGATAGATTGTATAAATCAAATATCCAAGACATATCATAATTCCAGGAACTATAGCTCCAACAAATAGATCTCCCACCGTTACAGTTTTTTGAGAAAAAATACCCATATTATTTTGGGCTCTTTGATATGCATTAGACATAACATCGCCCAATAGCACTAATGCAATTGAGGGAGGGATAATCTGTCCAAGAGTCCCAGTAGACGCAACAAGGCCTGCAGAGAAATCTTTTTTATAGCCTTGCTGAATAAGAATGGGTAAGGACATGAGACCCATGGTGACAACAGTAGCCCCAACTATTCCGGTGCTTGCTGCTAATAATGCACCTACTGCAATAATAGAGATGCTCAAACCACCCCTAATATTTTTAAAGGCTAGCGCCATATTTTCTAGCATTTTTGATGCAATGCCTGATCGCTCAAGCACTGTTCCCATAAAAATAAACAGTGGAACAGCAAGCAAAGTTACATTATTCATAATGCCAAATATTCTTAAAGGAATACTTTTTAAGATTGATTCATCAAATATTCCAAGCGGAATACAAATAAGAGCAAATAAAATAGAAACCCCGGAGAGAGTAAATGCAACTGGGTAACCAAAGAGCAGGGCACAGCAGACTAAAACTAACAGCAATAAAGGTATTATTTCCATTTGATTTTTAGAAATTGATTGATAAGAGCACCCATAAGTGTAATTGGAAATAAGATTAAAAAAGTTTTTTGAATAAATACATATGGCAAACCGCCAGCTTCAGTTGAAACTTCTTTCATTTTCCATGATGCTTCAATTGTTTCTAGCGAATATACGAAGGTAACAATTATTATTGGTAATAGAAAAAGAAAGCCAAAAATACTGTTAATACGATTTTTATATTTATTTGATGCATTTCTGTAAAAAATATCTACACGAACATGTTCATCCATATTCATTACGTAGCCCGCACAACCTAAGAAAACTAAAGCATGAAAATACATAACTAATTCTTGCAAATCAGTTCGACCAACCCCGAAAAAATACCTGCTTACAATAACAATAATCATCAATAAAACCATTATTGGAATGAGGTATGAAATTTTTTCACCTACAAAATTTATATACTTTTCTATAAGTTTCATTAGTAGTCTGACTAAGATTTAGTTAGAATATTTATCATGTTAATAGTACTTTCCCCAGCAAAAACTTTGGATTACAGCGTTGATCCTAAGAGCAATCATACTGCACCGCAGTTTTTAAGCCAATCTTCAAATCTTATTAAGAATTTAAAAGACAAGGAGCCTAAAGATATTGCAAGCCTAATGGGGCTAAGCGATAAGCTGGCTACTCTAAATTTTGATCGCTATCAGTCCTGGAGGGCTTCAAAAACAGTCTCCAATGATAGCAAGCCATCAATGATGGTGTTTAAAGGAGATGTATATCAAGGTTTAGATGCAGAAAGCCTAAACAATAAACAAATTAAATTTGCACAAAAGCATTTAAGAATTCTTTCAGGTCTATACGGCATCTTAAGACCAATGGATGTTATTAAGCCATACAGATTAGAAATGGGAACAAAGTTAGAAACAAGTAAGGGTAAAAACTTATATGATTTTTGGGGAGATGCAATTCAAAAGAATGTTTTAAAGGATCTAGAATCTCAAAAATCTGATCTACTTATAAATCTTGCTTCTAAGGAATATTTTACTGTTCTTGGAAAAATGCCTGAGCATATTAATGTTGTTTCACCTGTTTTTAAAGATTATAAAAATGGTAAACATAAAATTATTAGTTTTTATGCCAAGAGGGCCAGAGGCCTAATGGCAAGATGGATTATTGAGAATAATATAAAAGACTTTGAAAAATTATCTAAATTTAATATCGACGGATATTATTTCTCTAAAGCAGAATCTACAGTAACTGAGCCAGTTTTTTTAAGAGATTAGTTTTAAATTAAACCCTCTTTTTCCCAAAAAGATTTTTTTGGTTCTAGGTCTTCAAATTCACCATCGGTTTTGTTCATATAGGCACTCATGGCTGCTTCCATATCTTTACCGCTTATGAGGCTTGCATTCCAAGTAGCATGAAACTCTAGAGCGTCACGAACAGAATGATCACGAGCATAGTTAATTTGCTTCTTAATAACTCTTGTAACTAACGGTGACTTACTAGCAATAGTTGTAGCTAACTTTTGGACCTCATTCATCAGCTCTTCTTCTGAAGAGTAAACCTCATTAACTAATCCTAAAGATTTTGCTTCAGAGGCATCAAATTTTCTTCCTGTATATGCAAGCTCTCTTAATGCTGCTAGAGGAATCAGGGATGGTAGTCTTTGAAGTGTTCCAACATCTGCCGCAATACCAATATCCACTTCAGCGATTTTAAAGAATGCATTTTCAGAACAATATCTCATATCACAAGCTGCAGCCATATCTATTGCTCCACCAACACATGCTCCTTGAATAGCAGCAATTGTAGGCATTCTACATTCTTCTAGGGCTGTAAAAGTATCTTGAAGCTCTAAAACTTCGTGATAGAAGGCCTCTCTTTGTCGAGCAGGGTCTATTTCTCTTTCTGATTTCTTAGGTGGAACAAAGGTACCTAAATCCATACCCGCACTGAAATGTTTGCCTTGTCCAGATAACACTATTACTCTTGCGTCAGAGTTTTTATCTATGTTCTTAATTATTTCTGGAAGCTCTTTCCAGAAAATTCTTGTCATAGAATTTAATTGATCAGGCCTATTCATTGAAAGATGAGCTATGCCATCTTTAATGTTTACTTCGAAGCAAGAATAATTACTCATTCTCTGCAATTTCTATTGATTCATTAACAATGTTGCGCATCTTTTCAACATGCTCAAATGTTTTATGGTGCGACATAACAACCTTTCTTTCTTCACTCAAAAGTACAAGCATTTTTTTTAGCTTATTAAGATTCTCTAATACTTCACTGTTCATATGCATTTATATAACTTAAATTTAATTATTCGCATTATAATGCTCTTAATCTATGAAATCACCAAATCTAATATATTTATCTTCTCTCTTTTGCATATTTGCTGTCTATATTTCAGCGGTTGAAGAAAATGATGATAATACTGTTCAAGCCCAATCTATGCTTGCGGTTTTGTATGCACAGTCTTCTGCAGAGTACGACGCAAACAATATTCAAACATATGCTGGAGCAAAATTAGCACTCGATGTCGCTTTAATTGAAAAAAATTGGACTGCTGCAATAGAACAAAAAGAAAATTTTTCAGACAAGCCTCCAGCTGTTATTTTGGATATAGATGAGACGGTTCTTAACAATATTCCTTTTCAAGCCAGAGCAATTATAAAAGGTGAGGGCTATCCAAGTGGCTGGATTGACTGGATGCTTGAAGAAGCCTCAACCTCTGTTGCAGGTGTTAAAGACTTTTTGGACTATGCAGAAAGAAGAGGTATTAAAGTTTTTTATGTAACTAATAGAGTTGCTATAGCTGAAGAAGCCACAAGAAATAATTTAAAAAAACTAGGTCTGCCATTAGATACAGATAGAGATGTTTTGCTGATGAAAAATGAAAATGGATGGACATCAGACAAAGTATCAAGAAGACAGCTAATAGCAGAAGATTATAGAATTTTATTATTAATAGGCGATCAGCTTGGTGATTTTATACCTCTTGAAGAAGCTACAGTAAATATAGACTCAAGAAAGGCTATCTCAAAAAAATATAAAGATATGTGGGGCAAGAAGTGGTTTATGATCACGAATCCAATGTATGGAAGATGGGAGGCCTCAATATACAACAATGAATATCCTGATACTGAAGACGAACTTATACAGATGAGAATGAATGCTTTAGAGCAACAATAGAATGACAATTGATGTTAATTTTTTTGAAAACCTATCAGATGATTTAAAAAGAACTGTTTCGGATGCATCTAAGGCAATAATGGATGTCTACGAAAGAAATACTTTTGATACCGAAATTAAATCAGACGGCTCCCCAGTTACTGAGGCAGATGAGAATGCTAATAAAATTATTATTCAGTCATTGAGTTTAATCTCTCCTGACATATCAATTGTTTCAGAAGAAACTTTCGATAAAAGCGCCGAAATACCTCATGAACCCTATTGGCTAGTAGACCCTTTAGACGGGACCAAAGAATTTATAAATAAATCTAAGGATTTCACTGTAAATATTGCATTAATTGAAGAGGGGAAGCCTCTTTATGGAATTATTTGCGCTCCAATCACAGGCCAAATCTGGTCAGGGTCATGTTTTCAAAAATCTTTACCAAATGAGAATATTGACTCAACACTTCGCATTGTGATGAGCAAAAGCCACCAGACAAAAACCGATAAAGAATTTCTTGAATTCATAGAAAGTCTTGATATTTCATATCAAATAATTGAAAAAGGAAGCTCTTTAAAGTTATGCGCTCTTTCTGATAACAGTGCTGATATTTACCCAAGATTTGGGCCTACATCTGAATGGGATATTGCTGCAGGTCATGCAATTCTTTCAAGCAGAGGTGGATCTGTATTTCAGCTGTCTAATTGCAAAGAGCTGGCCTACTCAAAACAAGACACTATACTAAATCCAGCCTTTGCAGCATTTAGAAATAAATCTTTAAAAGACACATATCTACCCATTTTGAGCGAATTTTATAAAAAGTTGGTATAATTTTGTTAATAACATTAATTAATAATATAATTAATTATAATTTAAATTTATATTAAATATGGGAACACAGCTACAGCCATCACAGCTTAACAGTCCGGGTAAGGATATAGAGTCCTATTTAGCATCTGTGCACTCAATTCCTATATTAACTAAGGAGCAAGAACAAGAATTAGCTCTAAAACTATACGAAGAAGATGATCTTGATGCTGCAAGACAGTTAGTTATTCATCATCTAAGATTTGTTGTTCACATAGCCAGGTCTTATCAGGGTTATGGCCTCCCGCTAGCCGACATAATTCAAGAAGGAAATGTGGGATTAATGAAAGCCGTTGATAAATATGATCCGCACAGAGGTGTGAAAGTTGTATCTTTTGCTGTCCATTGGATTAAAGCTGAAATTCATGAATATATTCTTAAAAATTGGAGACTGGTCAAAATAGCTACGACTAAAGCTCAAAGAAAGTTATTTTTTAATTTAAGAAGCAAGAAAAAAAGTCTTGAGTGGTTAACAAAAGAAGAGGCTGAAAAGATAGCTAAAGATCTAAATGTAGAGGTAAAGGATGTTCTTCACATGGAAAATAGACTCTCATCCAATGATGCATCTTTTGACGCTCCTGCGGCATCTGATGACGATGATGAAATAATGTCACCTTCACAATATATTGAAGATAAAACATATGACCCAGAGGTTCTAGTAGCTAAAGCTGAGGCAGATGACCTTAATCACAATGAATTATCTGATGCATTAAAAATGTTAGATGACAGAAGTAAGGATATTCTTCAAAGAAGATATCTAGCGGACAGTAAAGCAACTCTTCATGATCTTGCTGACGAATATGGAGTTTCGGCAGAAAGAATTAGACAGATTGAAAATGGAGCTTTAAAAAAATTAAAAGCTTTGATGGTAAGCGCTGCTTAAAAATAAATTTTCATTTAGACCATGCGTCACAAATTTCTACCCTCCTTTGTTCAGAGAAAAGGACGAATCACCAAATATCAAGAAAAAAATCTTTTAAGCCTTCCAAATTACGAAATATCTTCATTTTTAGAAATTCAAAAAGCCAAGAATAATTTTAAAAAAGTAATCCTAGAAATAGGTTTCGGTAATGGCGAAAATGTATTTAAATTTGCCAACAACAACAGAGAAAATCTTTATATTGGCTCAGAAGTCTATATGGCTGGAATCGGCCAACTGCTAGGGGGCGTTATTGCCAATGATCTAAATAATTTAAAAATTGTGACAGGTGACATAAGGCTCTTACTTGATGAGGTAAAAGAACCTATATTCGACCATGTGGTTATAATTTGCCCAGACCCTTGGCCAAAATTAAAACACCATAAAAGAAGAATGCTTAATGGCGATTTTTTAAATCTTATTCACAAAACTATAAAAGATGATGGCCACCTATTTATGTCTACTGATTGGGAAAATTATGCTGAGTCAATTGAAGAGGCAATCAATCAAAATGAGGGCTTTGTAAAGGTAAAAGATTCAATATATAAGGAAGCAAGCTTAACCAAATTTCAACAAAGAGCAGTGAAAGAGGGAAGAAAGATATATCCATTTCCTCTTAAAAAAGTTAGCTAAATATATTTACAGTATCGTTAAGGAATTTATATCCTTGAGAAGTTGCCTTAACAACATCTTTTTCTAGCAACCCCCTGTTGAAGCCTTCAAGAATTTTCTCTTTGAATGATTTTGAGATGTATATATTTTTTCTTTTTAGTTCGTCAAAAGAGACACCATCCTTAATTCTTAGAAGATTCATTGCAAGATCAAGATCATATGATGCATTATCAATCTCAGTAATTAATGATTTTGAAGGGTTTTCAATATAAGAATTTACCTTTTTTAATTTGACCATTCTTTTAATAGAACCTTGATTTGTTATCTTGCTATGAGCTCCTGGACCGACACCCAAATAGTCACCATACATCCAATAATTCATATTATGGTTACTGTATTTTTTATTTCTTGACCAGGAAGAAACTTCATATTGGTATAAATTATTTTTATTAAGAACTTTATTTGCGATTGATTCCATTGATTCAATTACAGTGTCCTCAGGAATTCTAAGCTCTTTTTTATAAAAAATTGTGTTTGGTTCGATTGTTAGCTGATACAAAGATAGATGATTAAGTTCAAACAAACAGAATGTATCTAAATCAGATTTAAATGAAGAAAGTGATTGGTTCATGATGCCATATATTAAATCTATTGAAGCTTCTATAGATTTAAACTCAGATAAGATATCCAATGCTTGAAAACTATGGCGAGAATCATGATTCCTCTCTAAGCTATTCAACGTTGACTGATCAAAACTTTGTATGCCAAGAGATACTCTATTGATACCAGAATCTATAATTTCAGCAAGATAATTTCTTGTGACTTCTTTGGGATTAAGTTCGAAATTAATTTCACAGCTCTTTTGAATAACCTGCAAAGCTATTAATCTTTTAATTATTTTTTTTATGATCTTTGAAGATACCAAAGAGGGCGTCCCGCCGCCAAAATACACTGAAGAAAATTTCCTTCCATCTAAATATTTTAATGAGTCCTCTATGTCATGAAATATTGCTATCATCAACTTTTCTTCATCTCCCTTAGACTTATTAATATTTACATTAAAATCGCAATAAGGGCATTTCTTTTCGCACCATGGCAGGTGGATATAGAGCGTGATAGGTATCTTGCTAGGAATTAGTTTTTTTAAGCTCATCGAGGAATGATTTTGCTGCTATAGCCCTATGACTGATAGAATTTTTTACTTCTGGATCCATTGTTGCCATAGATACATCATAGTTATTTGGATAAAAGATCTTATCATAACCAAATCCTCCCTCTCCAGAACTTATCAGTGACACAACACCATGAATCTCTCCATATGAGTAGACAGGAACTGGATCTGAATAGAATCTAACTCCCACAAGAACACAAACATAATAAGCATTGAGAGACGTTTTTTTTAATTTTTTTATTTCTGAAATAATCTTGTCTCGATTGTCTTTATCTGAGGCATTCTTACCCGCATATCTTGCAGAATAGATTCCCGGTTCAAAGTTTAATTCTGGAACCACTATTCCTGAGTCATCAGCTATTGTAAAAAGCTGAGATTCTTTTGAGGCATGTCTTGCTTTTTTGAGAGCATTTTCAACAAAACTCATTCCATCTTCAACAGCATCGCTTATACCAAGATCTTCTTGGGAGATAACTTCAAAGTTATTAAATATTTTTTTAAATTCTTTAATCTTTCCTTTATTGGATGAGGCTAAAAGGATTTTTTTATTTTTTAGCAAGAAGATAAACTCCCTCAGAAGCAAATGTATTAGGGATATTTTTAGAAAGGATGCTCTTATTACCTTTGTCATTTAGAAAGAATCTTTCATTAATTGAGAATCCCTCATTTTCACATAATTTTTCAAAATCTTTTATAGTGCATAAGTGTAAGTTTTTTGTCTCATACCAGCTTGAAGGAAGGTTAGGTGTAACAGGCATTCTCCCTGAAGCAAGATCAAGTCTGCATTTCCAAAAACCCAGATTAGGTAATGTAACAATGCATTGCTTAGAAAGATTAAGCATTTTTCTAAGAGCTATGTGCGGTTCTTTAAGGCATTGAATAGAACTAGCCATAATTGCCACATCAAAATTAGATGATTCAAAATCTTGTATTCCTTCATCAATATCCTTTTCAATAACAGATATTCCCTTAAGAATACATTCTTGAATTTTTATATGATCTATTTCTACTCCATAACCACATACACTTTTTTGATCAATCAGGTCTTTTAGAAGGGATCCATCGCCACAGCCAAAATCAATAACCTTGCTTTCATTTGGAATCCAATTTGTAATTATATTTTTTAGCTCAATATTCATTATGATTCTATAAAGCCCTTAACTATATCTACGTATCTTTGTGAAGCAAAGAGGAAGCTATCATGACCCTGTTCTCCCTCAAGAATGACGCAAGAACAAGCAACGCCAACGTTCATTGCCGCTAATTGAATCTCTTTGCTTCTCTGAGGTGGGTAAAGCCAGTCACTATCAAACCCAACAACCAAAAGTTTAGCTTTTACACGAGATAAGACTTTTTCAAGGTCACCATTTGTTGCAAAAGACGCATCATATCCATCCATTGCTTTAGTCATTAAAATATAGCTATTCGCATCAAATATATCTGAAAATTTCTCACCCTTATACTGTAAGTAGTTTTCTACTTCATAGTCTACGTCTCTATCAATTTTAGATTTAATATCTTGAAAATTCCTTCCAAATTTTTGGTCCATGATAGCTTCAGATGAATAGGTGATGTGCCCAAGCATACGGGCAGTCTTCAAGCCACTTTTAGGCCTGATATCGTGATGTAAATAATCTCCATTCATAAAATTCTTGTCTTTTCTAATTGCTTCACGACCAACCTCATTCATGGCTATATTTTGAGTGCTCGATTTTGCAGCCGCTGCAAATATTCCAACTTTATTTAAACTCTCCGGAAATGAGATTGACCATTGAAGCGCCTGCATGCCGCCCAAGCTGCCTCCCATAACCATGTGCCATTTTTTTATTCCTAAGTAATCCGATAAAAGCTTTTGAGAATTGACCCAGTCAATAACGCTTACACCAGGAAAATTTTTACCATATGGTTCTTTGTTAACTGGATTTATACTTAATGGCCCGGAAGAGCCAGCACATCCTCCAAGATTATTAGAACAAACCACAAAATATTTATCTGTATCGACAGCTTTGCCTGGACCAATAATATTATCCCACCAACCAGGTTCTTCGCTGTCTTCTAAAATACCAGCAGCATGATGATTACCAGAAAAAGCATGACATATTAATATGCCATTTGATTTTTCATTATTTAGCTCGCCATAAGTTTCAACCATCAACTCAAATGAATCAAGCTTTGCTCCTGACTCTAGGGCAAGGCCATCATTAAAATTAATTAAGTCACGTTTGATCTTCATATTATTGATCTTATTATACTTGCAAGAACAATTTCTAATTGCCTAATTAAAATCAAAGCAAATATAGGAGAAATATCTAAACCACCCATAGAAGGAATAAATTTTCTAATTGGAGCTAACAGTTTAGTAGATATCTCTTCAACTAATTTTAATAAAGGATGCGGACTTTCTGGAGCAACCCAGCTCAATATCACAGAACCAATAATACAAAAGAAAAAAATTGTTAGAGTTGTATTTAGAGTTTCAATGATTGCAATTAAGCCAAGAACATACTCCTCATACTGCGTTGAATAGAGAAGATAAAATCCTGAGAACTTTGATATGACTGCAAGTAAGAAAATTGTATAAATTTGATTAGAGAATATAGAAATTTTTCCGATAGGACCGTAAAACCTTACAAAGGTTTTGACTATAGGATTATAGTAGTCGACTCTAAGAACATAGAAAACAAAAAGTAATATAAATAGATAACTTAAAGCACCCAAACCAAGACTTAATAATTCAATCATGCTAGAACTCACTTGAAATTTCTTTAGCTCTTTTTATTGCATCAGCAATGCCTTTATCAAAGCTTTTTAATAGTTGAGCTTTTTTAAAGCTTTTAATACCAGCCTCAGTGGTTCCTTTTTTTGATGCAACAGCCTTGATTAATGCTTCTGTTGTTTCTCCACTTCCAATTGACTTAGAAACTCCATCCAGAAGATTGCTCAACATAAGGTTCTTTTTTTTAAGGTCCCCATTTGAAATCTTCATAATGCGTTTTTCATAAACTTGAAGAAGATAAAAGAAGTAAGCTGGGCCACTTCCCACAAGCCCTGTAAAATCATCCATATAAGATTCTTTTTGCACATCTAAAATTATTCCAACTTTTTTAAAAAGTAGCGTGACTTTGCGTTGAGTAGATTTTGATGCAGAGGCATTATAAATCGCTGTTATTCCCTTATTAAATCTTGAAGATGTATTCGGCATCGCTCGCATTAGTTCAACATTAGGAAATTGAGAAAGATATTTTTTTGATTTTAATCCCGCAACCAATGAAACAATCTTAGGTTTTTTAACTTGGGAGCATATTTCTGCATATGCTCCCAAAGCATCTTTTGGTTTTACCGCTAATATAAAAATATCAGAGGATTGCTCACTATTAAAAGTATATTTTTTAATTTTTTGCTTCTGAAGTTTTGATGAGTTAGATTGGTTTCTATCAATATAAGATATATTTTCTTTTTTATAACCACTTTCTATTAAGCCATCTATAACAGCTTGAGATATGTTTCCTGCTCCAAAAAATATCAATCTTTTCATTATCTTTTACCAAAGATGAGTTCCCCAATTCTTATCATGTTAGACCCAAATTTTATTGCAGACTCAAAGTCATTGGTAGTCCCCATAGAAAGATATTTAGCATTTGGATGAGATTTTATTAATTTCTCATGCAATTTCTTTGATTTTATCATTTGTTTGTTTACATCTCCTGAAAGACTTGGGAGAACCATTATGCCTTTTAAATCAATATTTTCCAGAGACTTGATATGATCTGCATAGTCTAATAATTCTTTGGGTTTTAATCCTGATTTGGATTGCTCTTCTGAAATATTAACTTGAATGCATCCATTTATTTTTTTGTTCAAGTTACCACATTCAGTGTTAATTTTATTTGATATTTTTTCTCTATCTAATGAATGTATCCAATGAGCATTGGCTACGATACTTTTTGCTTTGTTTGATTGAAGAGGGCCAATAAAATGCCAGATAATATTTTCTAATCTTAGATTTTTTGCCTTTTCTTCTAATTCTTGGGCATAATTCTCACCAAAGTTTCTTACACCACTATCATATGCACATTTGATATGGTCAAAAGTTTTTTTCTTTGAAACAGCTATTATTGTTATGTCATTAGATTTGCTTAATGAATTATCTGCGGCATCCTTAATTCTTAGATCAAGATTGCTAATTTGTTTTCTTAATTCTTTTTGCATAAGGTTCTTAGTCTAGGATCAAAACCACTTTTTGTTATTTGTTCTTTAGCATTATTTGCTGCTGATCTATTCTCATATGGACCACTTAAAACGCTATGAAGCAATTTTCCAGGATTAGCTGCACTATATATTTCATTTATAGTAACAAGATTGATCTCATTAAGAATTTCTTTTGCTTCATAGGCATATTTTTTGTTACCGTAAGCCCCAATCTGAACAAAATATTCACATGACATAAAACCATCCTCGTCATTTGATTCAATCAGAATAGAATTTTCTATAAGAGATGTTGGGAAGTCTATGGTAATGCTATTTAAACTTTTTCTTGGTTCAATAGCTTCTATATCACTATCAAAATATAGAAATGATAATGCAGCAAGTGCTGCTGACATTAATAAAAATACCAATAATAGGTTTCCTGATATGACAGAGATATTTTTTTTCTTTGATCTAAATACAGTTTTTTTAGGTCTTATATTATTTCTTTTTGATGAATTTCTTTTGGCATAATCTCTCATAAATTCTACATTTTTTCTATAGGCTTAATACCTAAAAGGCCAAGTCCATTAGATAAGATTATTTTTGCAGCATTGAGCGAATAAATTATAGCTTCAATATTTTCTTTTGATTCAGTTAATATTTGATTATCGTTATAGAAGCTGTGGAAACAATGAGCAAAATCTTTTAAATAAAATATAATTAAATGTGGCTGAAGCGACGCCGAAGCTCTTGAAACTACACCGGGGTATTTACTCATTTCATGAATCAACTTGTCGCAATTCTTATATTCTCCTTTTATTATACTATCTGCACTATTTGGCATAGATGTGTTCTTGTCTATGTACTTTTTGTGCAAAGAGCATATTCTTGCATGGGCATATTGAATGTAATAGAACATATTTTCTTTACTATCAGTCTTTGCAAGATCAAGATCAAAATCTAGATGCTGATCAGCTTGCTTTGAAAGGTAATAGAATCGAGCCGCATCGGTTCCAATCTCATCTATTAGATCTGCTAAAGAAAAGAACTCACCGGATCTTGTAGACATTTTTACCTTTTTACCTTC